>WNFY01003690.1_pt1 | contig 24482 bp, 9 predicted proteins | sample 5400091 | NCBI WGS metagenome assembly WNFY01 (sample SAMN13153364, study PRJNA577476) | soil metagenome | isolation source: 60 cm soil or saprolite under grassland replicate 1 | place: USA:California | collected 2016-06-15 | reverse complement strand
AACACGATCTTTCCTCCACCACTTGCACTGGCTCATTACCAACCGTCACAAACTTCGTCCGCAATATCGCATGCCGCTTCACCACTTCGTCCAACCCACTCTGCAGTGCCTCTACATCCAGTGCGCCCCGCAAACGTAGTCCAACCGCGATGTTGTAGGCCGGGCTATTCGGTTCTAGAAGGTACAGGAACCACAAACGCTTCTGCCCATAGGACAGCAATCGGGCTTCTGCAACACGTTCAGTTCTGATTGCGTCCAAGATCAGAGACTGTTTCTCAGGATTAGCAGATTGGAGTAGTTCCAAGAGACTCATGATTTACCTCTATGACACACAAGACCATTTTCGCGTCCAAGCGGACTAACAATTCACGCACTGGGCTACCGAGAGGGGAACACGGACACCTAATTTTCGATCAGGATTTCTTTCTCTCCAAAAAGCCTCTCAGCCACAATGGCCCTAGCGCGACAGTCAACAATCAGGCGGTTTGACTCGGTTATAGGCCGGGATTCCGCGGTATACTTAAGGCCCATGATGTGACTCAGCCAGGGCTCCTGTCCCATTGCATAAACGTAGACATCCTTCGGCTGAAAACGCTGGACTATGTCGCTTGCCTGCTGAAAATTGGAACCAGACAGCCTTCGAGACTCGTCCATACGGCGATCAAGCTTGCGAGACAACAGTGGACCGTATAGCCAACTCAACGGAGCGCCATCGCATTCCATCCCAAGAAAGAGCGCGTCCACAGGGCCAATTTCACCTACTATATGCTCATACAATCGAGGTTCGATGTTGCAAGAATCGGCTAAGAATAGGAGTCGGTGTCTACCGACCTTAACCATGTAAGCCGCTTTGGAACGTATGTCTAGGTCTGCGTGCTCGCCCAAAAATGGCAGTGCAGTGATTGAGACTGATTGTTCGGAAACAGATTCAAACTCAGCGAGCTCAATTATGTTTCGGAATCCTGAATTTTCTAATATAAGTTTAACGGATGGATCTTGAAGGGCACCGCCGCCACTTTTAGGAACGATTACGTGCCTAATTCTGTGGCGCAGTTGTAGCAGGGTTTCGAACAAGATGTGATCTTGATGATTGTGGGTTACGACTGCAAAATCGATTACGTCTGGTAAATCTTCATAGGTATATCGCGGAAGATCGCTGTCATAGGAATAGCTGATAACCGGATCTGTAAGAACGCTCACTCCAGCCGCCTCAACCAAAACACAGGCGTGACCAAAGTATCTCCATCTGACCCCTGCTCCGGAGTATTTCCAATAAGGTACCGGCGCGTCAGTCGTAAAGAAGCTCGAGAATAGTTGATGCTTTTGTTTTGGCACTTCAAGCCTCTCTAATATTTGGCCGAGAGGGCGACTTTTATTAGTCATTTGAAACAATTCATCGAGACCAGGACTATCAAATGTCGTCTTCAAATGAATAGATTCATCATCTTCTAGTCTCGGGGTACTTAGAACGAATGAGCGGTAGTCGCCTTTGGTGGCAGACACCATTACACTTTGCGCGGATTTGATAAAATACGTGCTTCTGTAGAGTAGCGGTTCGAGAAGTCTATACGAGCAATTATTATTGAGATCGTAGGTTAACTCGACATAGCCGCGCAAAAGATCGGGGACTTTGCTATACAACGGTTCTAAGGAAAACCCAATGGCAGAGCGGAGTAACTCATCAAGGCTCGACAGCGCATTGGCAAGTTCTACTAGACACTTTCGTTCAGAAGCGAGCCGAGTACGTAGTGCCCTTATTTCTTGAACGCGTTTGCCATCATAGTCAATGAATGGTCCGCCTGCCATTCGAGGGTTCTTTACCGCTGCTGCATGAATCTGTGGGGAAGCAATATAAGAATCCATAATTTTAAAATGGCGTTCAACTAGATTGCGCGCCGCCGTTGCCGGAGGTATGAGGTGCGGCCACGCATACCACTGATCCAGCAGCGGCTCGACTTGAATGTTGCGTTTTAAGAACACCGGTTCGGAATACATGATCTATGTCCTTCGTCTTTGCCCTGGTTCTGAATTTCTCGTAGATTAAGACATTTCTATCTCTCGAATGGTCTGGTCCTTGCAGCTAGCGACTTGTAGATTAATAATTAATTGATGTCACTGAGGTGACGTGCCCAACTCAGATAATCAGCACCAACCAGAACTACTTTGGTGTTAATAATGGATCCTCGGCTAAGGCTGTCGCTGCTCCAAGCCTGAAAATAGACATTACATTGGCTGCTAGATCTAGGCTCCCGTCGACGTGTATCTTGTTTGCAGCATAGAGTTTTGGCCCTTCTAAATCCGGATCCGCAATCAACTGCTTCAGAATTCCCTCCTCGATCTCCAACGATACGTCCGCAACAAGGCCATTCTCGCCTTCGATCACTTTCGGCTTGTCTCGCAAATCGATGGTCCAAGTTTCCTTAGTGGCAATCTTAAAACGATAAACACCTCGTACTTGGTCCAACAGAGAGCCGTGGGCCGCCAATGCAACGGGAATCCTCTTCGTGAACAATTCCCGAATATCGGGCTGCTCTACTAAGCGCAGACTCTTTTGCAAAATGAGACCGTCCAGAACGAGTACATCCAAATCGCAGCTCAAGAAAAAGTTAATCGCTTCCTCTGGAGTTTCAACAATTGGCATTCCCCGCCGGTTTAGAGATGTATTGAGAAGCACCGAGATACCTGTCAATTCTTGAAATGCTTTCAAAAGCTCATAGTAATTAGGATTAAATTCGCGGGTGACCGTCTGAATGCGGGCTGATGAATCTCGATGCACTACGCTGGGAATTGATTGCTCCCATTCAGGATGCACCCGATCGACGAGTATCATGTAGGGGCTCTCGTACGCAGAATCGAAATACTGGCGGGCATCGTCCAATGGCACAGAGGGAGCAAAGGGTCGAAAATCTTCCCGAAACTTAATCTTTGCGTTGATAAAAGGACGAATCTCCCGATTTCTGGGGTCCGCTAAGATGCTCCGGTTACCTAGCGCTCTGGGCCCAAACTCGGATCCATTTTGAAACCATGCTACAACCTTGCCGTCGGCTAAGTACTTGGCCGTTTCCTGAATATAGTCGAAACAATCCATTACGGTGATCTTGGATCGGGCCACGGAAATAGCATTAGTCGCTTTGCCGCTTCCGTAGCTCCTTCCCAGAAACGGGGATCCCGAATGGGCTACACGTTCCTTGCCCAAGACGTTCATCCACCCGTAATAGGCGCAACCTATCGCGAGACCGTTATCGCCCGCCGCGGGTTGAATATACAATCTCTTAAATGGTGATTCGAGCAAAATACGCCGGTTGGCGACCGCGTTCAGCGCCACGCCGCCGCTATAAGCCAGGTTATCGGAGGGTGCCATTTCATACCGGGATTTCACGACGTATAGTATTGCGCGTTCCAATTCCCGTTGTACCCACCAAGCAAGGTCTGCATAATACTGAAAGTTGTTCTTGAATTCTTGGTGTGAACGGGCTGGTCTTGTAAATTTTGACATCCAGTCATAGCGAACAAATGCGCGACCGTCCCTAAGCTCAAATATGTCGAAGTTGTGTATCCCTGGCCTGCCATAAGGCGCCAGTCCCATCAACTTGCCGGCATCATCAAAGCCGTTGAATACGTACGTGCTTACACCGAGGTACAACCCACCCACTGAATGCATCGTTGTATTCGGAAATATTGGATTGCCTCGATTCGAGATGCCCCACGGAGAAAAATCCTTGAAAACTGGCTTGAGCAATCCTTCTCGAAAACTGTAATAGCTATCCTTTTCAAAGTACACTTGCCTTAGCTCCCCTTGTGGCAGGTCAGCTGGGAGTGATGAAGGAAGGTCAATACATTCATCTAATGCGTTCCCGCATCCGTCGATTACGAGAACCGCCGCTTCCTCGAATGGACAAGTTCCGATTGAGCTGTAAGCATGCGCGAGATGGTGGGAGATAGTAACGACTGGAACGCTCTCTGCCAAATTTCTTGGCCCCTCCCACCATGAATTGCCAGCTTCCAGCATGCCGAAATTGGCATTCTGTACGACGAGCGTCAGGTCCTCGGTGCGAATACCCTCGGTTTCTAGACAATACTGAACAGTGTCAGTATCGTTGCCGCCATCGTGTTTGCGACGAGTCAATCGTTCTTTCTCAATGGCAACGCAAATCTTGCCATCCTTCAATAGACATGAGGAACCGTCATGCGATAATCCGGTCCCCAGCACATATACGGGCTTTGGGCTGGAAGGCATATTTTCTGCTCTCCTCTCAAGCGACAAACCGTTTCTGAAGCAGTTGTTCCAGGCGATCCCTGACTTCCCCTTGATTTACGAATAATACCGACAAAGGGAGATTTCCCAGAGTCTCGCGGACTCTACTACGTAATTGCCGGACTACCAACTTCCGCCACTCTGCCTCGATCGGGTTGCTTATCAATGATTTTGGAACCTCTGGATTTAAGACTGGTCGCGTGCTGACTACCTCTGGAAGCGAGCCATAAAACAGAACATCAAAGGTGCTGGGATCTCGGCTTGCAGACCAAGTAACTCGTGCTCTTCTTCCAACTTTTGATCCGAGCTGCCAGAAATATTCTGGATCGATGGCAGCCGCAGGTGAGCTCTCTTTAGTTCCCTTATAAGGAATTCGGTCAAAGGGCTCAGACGGACTGGCTATTGGAAGCAAGTTTGATATTTCCAAAGCTGTTTGTAAACGTGCGTTCGGTATACCTGCCAGCCTTACGATTTGCTGGTTGCAGGCAGCCGCAAGTTTGGCCAGGTCATCTTCGCAGTAAATACCAGGAGAGAATCGACTGACTGAAGCTATCGGCCTATGTAAGTTTTCCGCTCCGGATTTCTGTAGCAACACATCATATCTGTATTTACTCAACTCATTGTGATCTCTCCCGCGCCGCAATTCTATCCGTACGGCAGATATACCGCGGCATTGGTCCTGCAGCGCATAGAACCATTCCGGATGAACAAGCAATTCAGCTTCTTCCAGAATGCTTTTCATCGCGGACTGGCAAATTGCTTCCGCTGTTGCCGCGGGCGGAGCGTTGTGCAGGGCGGCCATAAGGCTTAGTTCTGCCTGGAGACCGATATGCCTCACATCGCCAATAAAGATAATTCCGTTAGGCCGAAGCCAGGTTAAACAACTTTCTAGCGCGTTGAATAGATATCTTTCACTTGGAAAGTATTGAATGACAGAATTGAAGATGATGGTATCGAAGGTTTGTCCTTGGGCTTTGTCGAAGCTACTTATGTCAGCATGCGTCAGAGTTACGTTCTTGAGATCCCATTCTGGCAGGTGCTCACGAACGAACGAGAGAGCCTCGGAAGAGACGTCCATGGCATTGTAACTCTTCGACAAACAACCGAGCCTCGAAACCAGCATGCCCGTGCCGCACCCGACCTCGAGGACATCTCCCAACGCGAATTCACAGATTCGACTAATCGTACCTTTCAGCCATTCACACATCTCCTGCTCGCTGAAAGGATCCCCAGTGATCGAACTAATCCATCCAGCCGTGTTGAAACGAGAGTCTTGCTCGCTTGACGAATCGGTATAAACTTCGTCAAAAAGTGCCTGCCATGAATCAGTAATACGACGATCGCCATCAAGATCGTGGGAAGCGCCCGGTTCAGCGAGTTCAACAAGAGCTAGAAAGGCATCATGGTGGTCGGCGCTCGTCGAGCGCGTGACACACGCCATTTTTACACGAGGATCGGCTCGTAGCACGGCTTCAACTCTAGTTGCCTCACCGGACATATCCGTTTCCAGCTATCGACAGCACACCGCGTAAAACTATAGTTCTGAATACAATCTAGGTACACGCATGCCAACGGAGCAGAGCAGCTCAGAAACTACAGTTCCCATCTCTCGTGCCACTCTGGCCACCGACAACTCGCTGCCGCCATCGCGCCCGTAGATCGTAACTACGTCGCCAACGGAAACTCCAACGATATTGGTAACGTCAATCGTCAACAAGTCCATCGAGACCAGCCCCACGATAGGTGCCTCCGCGCCCCTTATGATCGTGGAGCCAGCATTGCTTCGCGACCGCGGTACGCCGTCCGCAAAGCCAGCGGATACGACTGCGATTTTCGATCTACGAGGCGCAATAAATTCAGGACCATACCCAACAGGCTCACCTTTTTCGATTTCGCGGAGCAGCATAACACGCGAGCGCAGAGCGAAAGATGGCTTCAAATCACTAACGATCGTTGCGCACACGTTCTTTTGCGCCCTGAGTGGCGGCGGATAACCATACAGTATCGTGCCGGGACGAACCATGTCCGCCCAACTGGTCGGCCGCGCACAGATGGCTCCGCTGTTAGCGAGGTGGACCATTCCAGGATTGGCACCAGAACTCCGTAGCATCCCCAGAGAGCTACGGAAACACGCCTCCTGCCCATCTGTGTAGCGAGCATCTAAGTTCTCAGAAGCGGCAAAATGTGAGTAGGTTCCCGCTAGTCTCACATTTGAATATCGATGTAACATCCTCGCAAATTGTCCGATGTCGCCTGCCTCAAGGCCTAATCGGTTCATTCCAGTATTAATCTTCAGGTGAAAAGGAAATGGAACTGAGGAACGCTCCCCAGCATCACTCGCCAGGAAGCGCTCTGCTTCACACTCAAATTGCTTCAGTTTCGAAATACTTGAAACCGTTGGAACCAGTTGGTATTTCAAAATATCGTGCACTTCCCCACTCCAGAAATCTGTAAGCACTAATATTTGCCCACCGACTCCAGCTCTCCGCAGCATTATTCCCTCACCGACACAGCTAACACCGAACCACGTCACGCCCGCTTTGGCGAGTGCTAACGAAATTCGCTCTGCGCCGAGACCATACGCGTTGGCCTTCACTATGGCCATTACCTGCCGCGAACCTCCGACGTAGTCCCTAATGCGTTTGAAATTTTGAGTAATAGCCGATAAAGAAATTTCGGCCCATGCTGGACCGGTACCGCTATCAAACATAGAAACTGTCGAGACTCGGGCGACTTTGCTCCTGGGATTTCGGACGCGACGCTGCTTGCTAATTTCTTTGTGTTCAAATACGGTCTTCGCCGGTAATCCCATGTATGAATTGACGACCTCCAGCGCTGCATCTACTCTCTCTTTACTTTTTCCCACGACGTCAACTTCTCATTTGAGATTCTGCAATAATACGTGAACGCTTACTTTTTCTGGGGTCTGCATTGCGTGCATCTCGGAAGGCGCCAAAGTAGAACTCGAGTTGAGTGAGGACTCGATCAGTGAAGACAGCTCCGCGATGGTTGGACGCTCAAAAAAGTCCTTCAACTTGATGGTTACTCGATATCGCTTTTTTATTGTAGACAGAAGACGCGTGGCACTTATTGAATCTCCGCCGATCGCGAAAAAATTGTCAGTTCGGGATACGGCATGAACATTCAACAAATCACACCAAATAGAAGAAATTACCGATTCCGCCTCGGTCGCTGGTAAATCAGCTTGACTTTTTTCTCTACTACTCTGCGAAGATAAAGCTACCAGGGCGGCTCGATCAATTTTCCCATTCACATTCAATGGAAGTCGGCTGATCTCGTTAATCACCGGCGGTACCATATATTGAGGAAGAGATTCTCTGAGCTGCCGACCGATAGTTTCCCGATCAAATCGTTGTCCATCTGCGAGCACCACAAATGCACACAACTGCTTATTTCCAGCACTGGTTTCCGCCGCAATTACTGCTCCTTGCTTAACCTGCGGACACATAAGCAGTGCGCTCTCGATATCGCCTATCTCGATTCGATATCCGTTTACCTTGACCTGGAGATCGCTACGACCTAGAAATTCGACATAACCTCGCCAGTCATATTTTCCCCAATCGCCAGTCCGATATACCTTCTCTTTAGTCACTCCGTAGTCGACAAAGCTGGCCTTTGTTCGTTGTAAGTCGTGCCAGTATCCCTTTGCTAAGCCGTCTCCTCCTATACATATTTCACCGGGCACTCCAACGGGTTTGGAGCCGAGATTTTGATCCAAGATATAGATCTTTTGATTACGAAGAGGCCTACCATACGGAATGCTCTTCCATGAAGGATCAACTGCGATGATCGGATAAAAGATTGACCAGATTGAAGCCTCTGTAGCTCCACCCAAACTTACGATTCGCGCACTAGGACAGAGAGCCATCGCCTTCTTGGGCAAGGTAACTGGGATCCAATCCCCACTAAGAAGAATTGTCCGCATTGTGTCGTAGCTAGATGCTACCGGTTCTTCCGGGCCAAGCTCATTTTCAACGAACATCTCGAATAAGGCGGGAACAGAATTCCACAGAGTCACCCGAAATCGATTTATCAGCTCGCCCCAATGCGATGGCTCCCTCTCCTTGTCCCGATCAGGAAATACAATAGCGCCTCCCGCCGCAAGTAATCCAAATATGTCATAAACGGAAAGGTCGAACGTGAGATTGGACAGGGCCAGTACACGATCGCGGGTATCAATTGAAAACCTGGCATTGATGTCCTCGATGGTATTCGAGGCAGCTGAATGGCTGATCATCACTCCCTTGGGTCGCCCGGTCGATCCAGATGTGTAGATCAAGTAAGCAACTTCAGAGGGTGACCAATCGCACGAATAAGAGTCCGTCTCTCCTGACAAGCAGGCATCATCCACTGGCATCGTCTTGAGATCGCTGCTGAACGGTGCTTCTTCTGGGCCAACTAGCGCAAGCGCAATCTGGGCGTCTTGTGCGACTTCCAGTAGCCGGCTTTTGGGTTGAGAGGGATCTAACGGCACATAAGGATGGCCGGCATACAAGGCTCCGAGTGCAGCAACCACTTGCTGCCAACCTTTCCCGATCGCAACGGCCAGAGGTTGCCGCGAAGTCAACCCCAATCGCCGAATTGAACCCGCAAGAACACAAGCGGCATGGTGTAGTTGCCCATAAGACAGAATCGAGGTATTCGCTACTATTGCCGTCGAGTCTGGTTTCGTGAGCGCGTTTTCTCGGAAAAGGTCATGTAATAGCCGGGGTCGGTTCTCCACAGATGTGTTATTAAAGGCCGCAATGAACTGCTGGTGCGCAGGGGGGAGGGGCGCCAGGTTTCTATCCTCCCATGTCATAGGGTCCGCGAGTCCTGCAATGACTTCGGACAAGGACTTCCCCATGTCGTGGATGACATCCGATGGAAACAACTCAGAAATCCAGTCCCATTGTATTGAGAGCCCATCATTCACTTCTGTGATGTGGCTTTCCAGCCATACCTGAGAAGCCTGCAAGGATCCGAAGTCGATCTCGAACTGCGCGTCGTTACGCTGCTGCGGTTGTTCCAAGTCGCATACAAAAACAACCGGGGCTAGATTTCGCGATCCCGCACCTTGAGATCGCGAAACCATCCTAAGGACCTGAACGCCGTCCACCATGGAATGGTCGATCGCCTTCCAAAGTTCTAACTGTGTTTGCCGGGCGTGGCTAAAGAAATCAGAATATTTACTGCAGTTCGCAAAATAGATAAGTGGCGAGCTAAAGTTACCGACTACATGTCGAATATCGTGGTGCACCGGCGGACGGTTATAACGGACAACATTAATGAGAAACTCAGGTGCCTTGCTCCACATCGCCAGGACCCTCGTGAAAGCCGCCAGCAGGACTGTGGGTGAAGAAAGACCTTTCCGTGCTGCCAATACCTTCACGACACTCCATTCCTCTTTTTCAATCGTCCAGCACTTACGGGAGAAGCTAGGCGATACTATGGCACTTGGTTCAACGGCTGTTGGCAATTCCGGTGGTCCTAAAGGCCGTTGAACTTTCTCTTCCCAGAATTGCAAGGCCGTCTTATACGCGGCCGATCTCTTTTCTTCTTCTATGAAATCTACATACTCTCGAAATGAAAAGCCAACCTGAGGCGGTTCACAGTTCGGATCGTTATAAAAGGCCATTAAGTCGCGGAATAAGATATTCTGACTTGTTCCGTCGACAAGCAAACCGCTGAATGCGACATGTACCCTGAAAGAGTCTTTTGATTCTTGTGATAGACGGATGTCGAACAATGGCCACTTGTCTGCCGTAAACGAAATATGAGACATTTCGTCTCGTAACAACCCCAATAATTCTTGCCTCTTAGTTTCTGGCACACCGATCACATCCAGCACCTGCAGCTTGTACTCTTCCACCGCCGCAAGTACCTGCTGATTGCCATCGCCGCGAACAATTGCACGCAGCATGTCATGACGGCGAATGAGCTTGTTCAGCGCCACTTCAAACCTGTACAGCTCTAAGTTAGGCCACCGCACCTCAAGGTAAGAATAAGTTGCAGTACCACCCAGCTCGATGCCCTGCGCTTCGCCGATCCACATTGCCCGTTGGAGCTCAGTAAGCGGAAAGGGGGCGAAGCGGTTAGATGTTGGTTTCTTGTGTGGAACACTTCGAGTTCCTTCGCCGGTGGCCCCTGCAGCACGAAGCCGATCTATTTCCTTGCAAAAGTCTGCTAGGTTAGGCTGCTCGAACAATGCTTGCAAAGAAATATATACCTGCAGTACCTTCCTTATGCGTGCCACTACTCTTGTTGCGATAAGCGAGTGTCCCCCGAGTTCGAAGAAATTATCGTTTCTTCCGACTCGTATGACCCCGAGCAGGTCGGCCCAGATCGCCGCCACATGCCTTTCAACATCGGTTCGGGGTTCTGCATATTCAACCGAACTTGAAGAAGCCGTCGCAATGACTTCGGGAAGTGCGCCTCGATCGATTTTTCCGTGCGCGTTGAGAGGCAAGCTGTCAATGCGCACGAAAGAATGAGGCACCATGTAACTCGGCAATTTACGTTCGAGAAAACCGTGCAGCCTCGCTACGTCGAGTTCAAGAGGCGATACATAGTAGGCGATCAACTTTTTCCCGTGTTCCGAATCATGACCCGCGACCACGACCGTCCGCTCCACAGTTGGAAATTCCCGTAGGGCTGACTCGATCTCACCGATCTCAACGCGAAATCCCCGTATTTTGATCTGCAGATCAGCGCGCCCGAGGAACTCGATGTCCAGGTTCCGCGACAACCTGCCGATATCGCCGGTTCGATAAAGCCTCGCGCCCGGCGAGCCGCTAAAAGGATCAGGGATAAACCTCTGCGCTGTTAATCCAGGCCGGTGAAGGTAACCGCGCGCAATGCCTTCGCCAGCTATGTATATCTCTCCAGAGACTCCAATGGGGACGAATTGCTGATATTCATCGAGAACATAAGCTTCCAAGTCCGGCATCGGGTGGCCAACCATATTGGGGGCCGGATTTGCTGCTGCGTCCGCAGCTGTTATTCTTCGGTATGTAGTATTTACCGTCGTCTCTGTTATCCCATACATGTTGATCAATTGCGGCCGTGTGTCGCCATGACGATCAAACCAAGACCTAAGTTGGCCTACATCGAGCGACTCTCCCCCGAACGCAACTACTCTCAACGAGTCCAGGGCGTTTGGCTCCGCAGCTTCTTCCTCGCGCATCAAACCATAAAACGCTGAGGGTGTCTGGTTTATGAACGTTACCCGCTCATCTCGCAAAAGCTTTAGGAATTTATCTGACGATCGAACCGCCTCCTCCGGAACTACGATTAATCTTCCACCGAACAGAAGAGCACCCCAGATTTCCCATACTGAGAAATCGAACGCAAAAGAGTGAAAAAGTGTCCACACATCTTCCTGGCATATGTTGAAAAAGTCTTTCGATACCGAAAACAATCTGACGACGTTATGATGCGTAATCAAAACGCCCTTGGGCTTTCCAGTTGAGCCGGATGTGTAAATCGCATATGCAAGGTCATCTGGCGAACTGATGTGTGGCAAGTTTTGGACTGGCTCTTGACAGATTGCTTCAGAATTGAGGTCCAGACAGACGATCTTCGCTGTCCGGTCGGATAGCTTCGACCCTAACTCCTTGGTCGTCAGGACGGCTCCTGCCCGGGAATCTGCGAGTATAAACTCCAGCCGGTCCCGCGGATAAACAGGGTCAAGTGGTAAATAGGCAGCGCCGGATTTAAGAACGCCGGTTATCGCAACCAGCAGATCCAACGACCTTCTCAAGTATATTGCCACTAGCGCGCCTGGTCCTATACCCGCCTTTCTTAAATAGCTACCCAGTTGGTTTGCTTTTTCGTTGAGTTCACGATACGTTAACTGACAATCGTTCATTCTCACTGCACAGTTGTCATTGTCGTCAGCAACGGCTTCGAACCAATAATGCACACATGTGGCCATTGGCTGGGGGAGGCCTACTTTCGAATCCCTCTTGACAAGGCGATTCCGCTCCCCATCTGTGAGGAGTTCTAGATCGCAAATGGCCAGATCGGGGTAATTGAGCACAGAGCCAACCAAGTTCTCGTAGTGCCGCGCGAAAACAGCTGCAGCTGCAGTATCGGTAAACACCTTAGGAAAGATCAACCGCCCTCGCACTTCTGAACCACAGTCATATAGGTGTAATTCGAGTTGAAAGGGCGTTCGCCTCGTACTCCATGGAATGTCCTCAACGGTAGTGCCAACCAGTTTGAGTGGTCGCGAGCGGAAATTGTTGTAGGCAAAAAAAACATCAAACAGTGGATTCCTGCCCCAGCGTCGCTGTACATTCAGGGAGTCGACGATCTGTGAGTAGGGCATTCTTTGATGGGCAAACGAGGCAAGAAAACTTTCCCTCATTCTGCTGAAAAAGAGGCGAACAGAAGATTGAGCATCTATTGGGATGCGGACCGGTAGAAGATTGGCGAAGCATCCGATTACCTTTTCAAGTTCCGGGTCAAGTCGCCGCGCGGCAGAAGTGCCTATAACTAGATCTGATTCATGTGAGTACCTTCTCAAGAGCAACGCAAATACACCCATATAGAACATCGAACGCGTTACGCGGAGTTTCCTCGCAAACTCGGAAATCTCCAAAACAGCTGAAGAGTGAAACTGAACTGGCAATTCCAAGACATCGTTGCTCGTAGAATTAAAATTGCGATCGATAAAGTGCAGATCAAGTTCCCTTGGCCCTGCGAGCCTGGACTTCCAGAATTGCAAATGCTTTTGCGCATCTGCTGTCTTGAGCCAGCTATACTCCGTTGCGGCGTAATCTCGGTACCGAATCTCATTGGTCTGCATCTCTTGTTCATGCTCCAGATATCGAGAGTACAGGCTTGACAGTTCGTTTTCAAAGATCCCCAATGATGCGCCATCCGCAACCATGTGATGAACCGCAACAATAAATATGTGAAACTCCCGATCAGAAGATGGATACAGCGTGTATCGGATTAAGGGGCCCGTCTCGAGTGAAAATGCACGGCTCTCCTCAGCGAGGAGAAGTTTCTCGGCGTCAATTTCACCTGAACGAAGGTCACGACACACGTCAGATATTTGTAACTGGAATTCATCGGCAGCCAAAATATTCAGTTTCGGCTGCCCGTCAACTCCGGGATACGCGGTACGCAGAATTTCATGTGTGAGGGTTACACCTCTGATTGCAGCCTGCAATGCCTCGACATTCAGCAAACCTGAGATGCTATAAGCGAGCAACTGGAAGTCGGTCTGTCCGGACCCATCCATGCGATCAAATGTCCACATCCGCCGTTGATCAACAGATATCTCTTCGGTGTAACAGTCGGGTAAGAGTGCAGTGTTGATAGCTGGCATAATAGATCGGACTCCTTCTCAACGATGTGCGGTTTTGATAATCACGGTGCAACAATGACGGTTTAGTGCTCTCCGACGGGTTGACAGCTACTGATGATAACTGGTTTACTGACATCCATATCACAGTTAGAACTAAGTATATCCGTGTAGGACGTTAAGAGATCTTTCATTTTCCGTTCCGAAAATACCTGGTCTGCATATTTGACGTTAATTATGAGTAGGCCTTCATAAGATTGGACTACAGTGAGATTTAACAGGTTCTCAGCCGAACCGTTACTGAGAGGAAGCAATGTCCACTGCGTGTCGCTCGCTTCAATGATACTGGGCGTCTGCCGCCTGATGAAGTTAAACATTACGTCCATGTAAGGTTGTTTGTGAAACCTACGGCTCGGTCGCATAACCAGGCCAGCAAAAGCATGAAAGGAGTGACTTGATGATACTCGCAGGCCGTCTGAAGCTTCCGGCTGACGTGGCTTGCGAGTGTTAGGTCGACTTCCGAAGCACGTGTGCCAGTCGTGAAGTTGAGAGCCGAAACAGATGCCCCAAACACAGAGTCTGTCGCGTTTGCGAGATGGTTCCGCCAAAACTCAAGGTCCTCGCCGTGCCAGGTTCGGCACGCTGTTGGATGGCTTGGCGACGAAGGACAGGTCGTTGTCAAGCCTTCCTTTACTGCACGATACAAATCTGCCAACCTTTGCACAAGCAGTTCGGCCGACAACGCATCAATCGCGATGTGGTGTACTGCGATAATGAGCCAATGCTTGCCAGAGCCTGCTCTTATTAACTCAGCATGGGTTAGTCTGCCGTGTTCTAAGTCGACCGGCAATCCACACAGCAAAGCGGCTCTTCGCCGCACGACACTGAGTGAAGCTCCTCCGTTTTCTACCATGTGGAAGGTTGGCGCCTGAAATGCCTTAAGGTTCTTGCAAATCCTACCTTGATCATATGAAAAAGATGAGGCCAGTTCCGGGCATCTTCTAAATAAAAGTTCGAACGCTGTCGCCAAGACTGTCTGATCCAGGGCACCATCTATGGCAATGGCAAAAACAATTCGGTGCGCTGGACAGTTCCTATGAATTTCATTCAAGGCCCACAAACGCTGCTCGTCAGGTGTACACTTAGTTGTGTCGAAATACGGGAATGCGCAGTCCGCGCCTTCTTTGGTACTCTGGAAAAGCATTTGGTCGCGGATGATTTTAGCCAGTGCGGATATACTTCGAATCGACAGCAGTTCCGAAATGGGCACACGTACTCGAAACCTTTGTTCAATCGCAGTTTGTAGTTGAGCTGCTTCCAAAGAATCTAACAGGACTCCTGGAAGCGGAAGTTCAGATAAACCTTCCCAGTCCCATCGAGCGTCTACTCTCTCACTGAGCTTCGCAACCAACTCTGGAATGATGGTCTTGCAATCGGGCGGAGGCCCCGACATGTTCTGAGCGCCGTCAGTTTTAAGAGTAAATGCCCTCTCCTCCCTCAATAACTCAAGTCCGCCACTTAGGTACAGGTCCTTTGCTGAAAGTCTCTGTATCTTTCCACTCGATGTTCTTGGAATGCCACCCTCACGTACTAACGCCAAGACACTCGCACGAACTCCATGCTCTCGAGCTAGTGCGTCGTCCGCGGCTCGAAGTGATTCATCGTAAGCATCCGATCGTACGTGCCTCTTCACTTCAATGATCACCACAAGTTGCTCGATACCGTGGCGGTCAATTGAGAATGCAACGACAGCGCCGTTCCCAAGCAATACATGACTATCGGCTACGCACGATTCAAGCTGCGCTGGCGAGAAATTCATCCCTCTGATGATGATGATTTCTTTTCGACGGCCGGTGACGAATAACTCTCCCCCCAATAAAAACCCCATATCTCCTGTGCGAAGAAATGGTCCCTGGCGGTCATGCGTCTCAGCTCTAAAAGCAGAAATCGATTCATCTTCAGAACGGAAGTACCCTCCGGCGACGCCAGGTCCCGCTACCCAAATCTCGCCGACGAGCCCGGGTTCGCACTTGCTCAGCGAATCTGGATTCACGATTTCGACCCGGGTGGAGTCCTTTGGACTTCCACAGCTCACCAACGTGATGTGGTCTTTTTGCTCGCCTGGTTCTGAAAAAACAACCCCCTGCAGCAACGCGGCTTTCGAAAACCTTTGGACGGGATCGCTTTGTCTGCAAAATCTCCCGCAAACCTTCAGTGTTGCTTCCGCCAATCCATACGCCGGATAATACGACTTGCGATCGAAACCATAAGGCTCGAAGGTCTTGGCGAACAGTTCAAGAGTCGAGGCACGGATCATTTCTGCGCCAAGAAATGCAATCCTCCATGTGTTTAGGTTGAGCTGGTCGGGCTTCTCGCCTGACGCTGAGCGAACACATGCATCGAACGCGAAGTTTGGCGCGCCACTGTGTGTAGCTCTGAACTGCGAAATAGCCGTCAGCCATGACATGGGTTGGCGTACGAAGTCCGACGGCCTTAAGAGGACCGCGTGGAATTTGAGCAGGGCTGGTGCAAGAATGCCATAAATCAGACCCATATCGTGAAAGTGAGGCAACCACGAAACCGAAGTACTTTCAGTGGAGTGCTGAAAGTCACGGTCAATATGAAGAACATTGGCCAAAACATTTCCATGCGAGACTACGACAGCCCGGGGTAACGCTGTAGACCCGGAAGTGAATTGAAGATGGCTCGTTGTCGATGGTTTTGCACATGGATCTTTCCATGCATCCCACGAAACTTCACCGGTCGCGTCAACATCTATCCAAACTAATTCTTTTGATGACTGTTGTATAAACAGTTGATGAAGTCGTCTCGTGACAACACCATCGGCAAGGACAGCGGAGGCACCGGAGTGCTCAATTAGCTGCAAAACAGTAGAGACATGCCTTTTGCTGCTGGGCGATCGAGTCGGTACTGCCGGTACGCCTGCGAAAATGCAGCCATAGAAGGCTCCAGCGAACTGTGGGCTGTTTGTCGAACAAAGAATGACCGCTGGCCCAGTGATATTTCGGTCCTGAAGAATCGCTGCTGTTTTTCTAGCGGTTTTCTCTAAGTCAGCATAGGTCATTATCTGATGTGACCCGTCCGACACGAACGTGTACGCTACCGCGTCCGGCGAATTCTGTGCTCTCCAGCGAACCACTTCAATAATCGAGCTGTACTCGCTTAAGTACGAGTTTTGCGTCATATTACCCCGTCAATAGCTTTGGTGCGACAACATGCATCAGTTCAGCGTGCCACAAAACTTAAAATATGCATCGCTAACTAAGCTTCCTTCTGATCCATTCGTTTTCGCAACCTGAGCGGTCTCATGTCTGTCCACACTTTGTCGATGTAAGCGGTACATTCCTCTTTACTCCCCCTGGTGCCTTCCGCGTGCCAACCGGCAGGTATCTGTTTGGCTGCAGGCCAGATTGAATACTGTTCTTCATCATTTAAGACGACTATATAGACGATTTCCGACTTGTCATTCATGGTGCGTTTCTCCTGTCCGAACAGCTGTGGTGCAGCTAGTTACCGCTATTAACAAGAACCGAGCTTTTGGATGACGTACAGAGTGGATCGGTCAAATTCTCCAGAATTTTCGCAAGTTGGTGTGCTCCTTCCCCCGTCATGATCGACTGGTGATTTCCCTCAATTACAAAGACATTTGCTCGCGGAACCCAGGCTCTCCACCCCAGACCGTACGGAACTGGTATTGGCTGGTCAGCTGCCTGAAATACTGCGAGAGGCCCTTCGAACCGCCGAACGTTGTACGCACGACGGGCACGCTCATTATGCTTATAGATTTGCAACAAGCGCTTGCCCTCATTCTGCCCCAGGGATGCGCTCAATAGGCCCTTATCCTTGAGCCTTGTGCACACGTACGCCAGGGCATCGTCCAAGGCCATGCCTTCTAGATCGGAGCGTGTAATGAAAAGCTGTTCTCCAAAAAGGCTGACCAACATTTCTATTTCGTCATTGTCCTTTAGCTCCGCCGGTGCCTCCGCACTTATATCAACAATGGCAAGCATTCCAATGATGTCGTTAGAAGCTTGTATCTGCTGTGCCATTTCGTAGGCAACTGTCCCGCCCATTGAATAGCCGCCCACGTGATAAGGCCCCTTGGCCTGTACCGATTTAAGTGCCTGAATATATCTCGAAGCCATGTCTTCTATAGACTCGTTTGGCGAAAGCACTCCGCTGATTCCGCTTGATTGCAGACCATATAAAGGACGCTCGGCTCCAAATGCACGCGAGAGATCCTGATAGCACATCACCATACCTCCCCCTGGATGAACCCAAAACCAAGGGTGGCGTGCTCCGTTTTCCTGCAGAATGACAAGATTGCTGTTTCCAGACTTCTCAGATTTCCTGTCGACCTCCGCTGCTCCTAATGCCTTTGCTAGGAGGGCCGGCGTGGGATGATCAAGGAAATTGTGAAGAGCGCATTGCAGACCGAGTTTCGCGTGAATCCGCGTGATTAGTTGCAGAGCTAATAACGAATGTCCACCTAGATCAAAGAAATTATCATCAACTCCAATTTCCTTAACCCCCAGCAACTCCTCCCACATGGACACCAGTACCGTTTCAAGCTTGCTTTCCGCCGAACAAGCACCTTTCGGTCGGCGTTCCGCAGTTTGCAACTGGGAGGTTTTTCTCGTTGCTATGTGTTCAAGTGCAGCAGATAACCGATGCGTCTGAGATGTGATCTTTATTCGAGGTGCAAGGGGATGCGTCGATATGGCAAGCTGAGTTGCAGGAGACGCCAAGGCCCGAAGTAATACCTCTCGGCCCTCCTCGGGGCGAATTGCCTGGTTTAAGCTGCTCCCCTGATCAGGCATGCCGCCCTGCTGATCGCGTACCGCCATACCGACTTGTTGCCAAGTATCCCAGTTCAGAGACAGCACACGAGTTCCAGACTTGTCTGCATGACACCACGCAAATGCGTCCAGGAAAGCGTTCGCTGCACAGTAGTCGGCTTGCCCGACACCTCCCATTAGTGAAGACAATGAGGAATACAGAACCAACAATTCGATTTCCGGAAATTGAGCCATTAGGTTATACGTTCCATAAATCTTAGGACCCAGCACCGCTGCTGCCTTTTCGGCAGACCTAACTTGTAGTATTCCGCCGTCGTTAACACCAGCAGCATGAAAAATTCCGTGGGCAGCTCCGAATACCCGGAGTACCTCCTCGCGCAGCATAGCCACTTGCGTCGCATCACTGACATCCGCCCTCAGGAGGACAAACTCTGAGCCGTTCGCTTGTATGCGCAATAAACGGCGAATTGTGCCACTGATCTTATCTTCATCTGAATGTTCCTTGAGGTAGTCATCCCAGCAATCACGTTTAGGGAATTCTGAACGTCCGACTAAAACCAACCGAGCATGAGTCAACTCAGATAGCATCTCGGCTAACTCCAGGCCAAGCCCGCCCAGGCCGCCCGTAATCACATACACTCCATTTTCGCGTAAATTTTTAGTGCCCTCGCGCTGTTCAACTTCAATCTTTTGCCAATCTGGAACCCATCGGTGGGGTCCCCTGTAGGCCACAAGCACGTCCTCGGCACGGCTGTCCATCTCTTCCATGCACTGCCGTGCAATGAGCTGATAGTTGGATTGATTAGCGATGTTGAAATCTACACTGTGGCACCGAATGTGATTGTATTCCTGTGGAATAACTCGACACGGCCCCATGAGAGCGGCTTTTGCCGGGTTGGAGCAATCCACAGTCTCAATCTTGTGCAGTCCAGTAGAGACAATGAATAAATCAAGAGGTTTTGTCATTACTGGATAAAGCCTGCCTAAGCCCTGTACTAAGAATAAAAGACTGAAGAAACTGTCTTGTAGTTCATCGGAATGGTGCGTTGAGTCGCCGGGTGAAGTTACGTTCCAGCAGTGCACAATTCGATCGGGAATACCAATCTCTTGTAGAACTCGTTCATAGCCGCCAGGGTCACTCACGTCGATTCGAACTGTCCCAGGAGTAAGTCCGGTATTACTCCCGCTCCTCATCACTCGAACGACATTCCAGTCCTGGACTTGAAGCAATTCTGCAATAGATGCACCCACACCGGCGTCATCTACGAAAACCAGCGCAACACGATTTTTGAGCGGCTGTTCTGGGTTCTCGGGTATCTGCCTGGGCAGGGTGGAACGTCGCCAAGCAGGCGTGTAAAACCAATCTTTTAGAGCCTGTCGTCCGTGCGGTCCGGGCGATTCTTGGGAACTGGCTCTAGTATCCGGCTCTATCCAATAGCGTTGTCGCTGGAACCGGTATGTCGGGAGCGCCACGCGATTGCGGTTCTGCTCACCATAAAAGCTTTCCCAATCGACGAGTGCTCCTTTTTCCCAAATGGCCCCGACTCGCGATAAAATCTGCCCCTTCTCATCCATCTCTTGACAGTGGCTAGCAGATCCCAGACCGGGAACAATTGTAAACTGCTGGCCGAGCACCTGGCGTGACAGCCTTGATAGCGTTTGTCCAGGACCAACTTCAATGATGATAGGGAAGGCTTCGGTCGCTAGGCAGGTTAGCCCGGCAAAGAAACGGACCGCATTGCGAGCGTGACGAACCCAATACTCGGGATCGGTCGCGTCCTTGTCCTTAATCCAAGTTCCGGTTAAATTCGAGATGTATGGAATCCGGGGGGGCCGCAGTTGGATCTTACTCAGCTCAGCAGCAAACGGCTTCAGGATAGGTTCTACCATGGCGGAATGGAACGCGTGTGACGTCTGGAGCCGTGTAGTTGAATATCCCGATTTGTCGAGTTGAGTTTGAAGGTGAACGATCGCTGCTTCTGACCCTGCCAATACGCAGGACTTCGGCGCATTGATAGCCGCAAGTGATATATCCTCGTTTAAGTACGGTTTAAGCTCTTGCTCCGAACTCATGACGGCTAACATGGCACCTCTTGAGAGCGACTGCATGAGGCGCCCACGTAACGCCACTACTCTCAACGCATCTTCCAACGCGAATACATCGGAAACACACGCTGCGACATATTCACCTACACTGTGTCCGAGCATGGAACTCGGTTGAACGCCCCACCGTATCCAGAGCTGCGCTAATGCATATTCATATACAAACAGAGCTGGCTGAGTTATCCACGTTTCTCGAAGCTCGACAGCGGTCGTAGTATCGTCCGCATCTCTCCCGGAAAAGTGCGATAACAAAATCGCTCTTAAGTCGGCGTCTAGCGCGGCGCAACATCGGTCAACAGTAGCTCGAAATTCCGGCTCATGCGCGTAAAGTTGAACCCCCATATTTGCGAGTTGCGAACCTTGGCCAGGAAAAAGAAATGCAATTGAGGGCCTTTTGGAAGGCGTCTTCAACTCAGGCGTTGGTAATTCTCTTAACTTAGCCGTGGCTTGGTCCAAACTCAGAGCTGTGACACTTTGACGAAAAGGCAATTCATGACGACCAACGTGGAGCGTGTAAGCGATATCCGACAAACGGATGTCGTGTTTTTGGGACAGATATCCAGCCAAAGCATTCGCGTAGTCTGCCAAGGCCGTAGGGTTGTGGGCTGAAATACATATCAATTGCCAAGGCCTTTCGCTTCCCGAGCTGGCGATGGCGGGTGCTTCTTCGATGACGACATGGGCATTTGTTCCTCCAATGCCGAAAGAGCTTACCCCCGCTCGCCGAGGACTAACGCTGTCAGGCCATGGCTGCAGTGCAGAATTAATGTAAAAGGGGCTACTCTGTAAGTGAATCGCTGGATTTGGCGCTTCAAAATGTAGTGTCGGCGGAATCTCTCGATGGTAGAGAGATAGGACTGTCTTAATCAGTCCCGCAATGCCGGCTGCAGCATCGAGATGTCCGACGTTACTCTTTACTGATCCAAGGGCACAAAATTGCGTCCGATTGACCGGAGAAAACGCTGCCTTGAGAGCAGAGAATTCGACGGGGTCACCAAGATGAGTGCCAGTTCCGTGGGCCTCCACAAACGTAATTGTGTCGGGACTCACCCCGGAAACAGCTTGTGCTGCCGAAATTACTTCCTGCTGCCCAACAGGTCCGGGCGCGAAAAAACCTAGCTTGCCGCTACCATCATTGTTCACGGCCGAGCCTTTAATGACAGCAAAAATATTATCGCGATCTTTGACGGCCGTTTCTAATCGCTTGAGCACAACTGCTCCGACACCACTGCCGGGTACTGTACCCGCCGCTCGAGCGTCGAACGGGCGACAATGGCCGTCTGGCGACAGGATTCCGTCTTGTTGGTAACTGTAGCCTGCCTTCTGAGGAACTCGGATCGTCGAGCCACCAGCCAAGGCCAAATCGCATTCGCCGCTAATTAATGCTTGACACGCCAAATGGACCGCAACCAACGAGCTAGAACACGCCGTCTGAACAGCTATACTCGGGCCACGTAAATTCAGACGATAGGAAACGTACGATGGAAGAGTGTCTTGGACATTACTTACAAGCGTCTGGAATGCGCCGACTGATTCAATTATGTCAGGTCGAGCACTTAAGTTAAAAAACAAATAACCGCTTAAACTTGAGCCTGCATACACTCCGATCCAGCCCTGGTAACGGTCGGGGTCATACGCAGCATTCTCAAGAGCCTCCCAAGAGCACTCGAGAAATAACCTATGCTGAGGATCCATTATTTCGGCTTCTCGAGGTGCAAGCCGGAATAACTCCGCGTCGAATGAGTCAACCCCATCGATAGCACCTGCAGCGGGTACATAGTCTCTTCTGGCATATGCTTCCGATGGGACACCAGCCTCAGCAAGTTCTTCTTGATCAAAAAAGGAGACGCATTCAACGCCTTGTCGAAGGTTCTGCCAAAATGCCTCCAGATCACCTGACTTGGGGAATCGACCCGCCATGCCAATGATAGCGATATCTGAGTCCCGAATCGTTTTTGTTGGGTGGCTCATGTCAAATTTCCGAAACAGTCTGGCGCTCTGGATATCTCTCCATTTGAATGCCCTTCCTAATGCAGTGCGGTTGGCTGACTCCGAATCCGGCGACCCGGAGAGTCCCACAAGCATTAAAACCGTTGAGGCAACTTTACAAGCGCTCTATTAGGAAAACCTACTTCTTGCCAAACGTTGGCGCTGTATTCGCTCTCGACCTCGCACAGTACCTTCCATGGCGACTCGCGAAGCAAACGCGGTACCGCGCACACTCAGAGCAAACTCCCCAAAACTACGAATGGTCGGGTAGCGAAAAAGTTCGACGACAGGAAACTCTGTCGCGAGGCATAGATGCAATTTGTGATGCAGTTTTATCAATAACAGAGAGTTTCCTCCTAAATCGAAGAAGTTTTCGTCGATGCTAACCTGCTCGACACCCAATACCTCTTTCCACGCAGAGCAGATCGCTTCTTCGATTTCATTGGAGGGCCAAGACCAGATATCAGAGCGCACATCTGGTCTCGGTTGCGGAAGAGCGCGCCGGTCTAATTTACCCGTGTCGGTTGTGGGAAGCTTTGACATCCGTACAAAAGCCGCGGGCACCATGTACTCCGGCACCCGGTTGCGCAGGAACTCTCGCAGGCCAATGTCAGACACCTCATCTGAACTCCGCAGTTCATCGCGCGAGGTCCAGTAGGCAACCAATTTACGATCGCCAGGCTCGTCCTCGCGCAAAATGACAGCGGCCTGAGCGACTGCAGGATTTTGTCTTAAAACCTCCTCAATTTCACCGAGCTCAATTCGAAAACCGCGCAATTTTACTTGGTGATCGGAACGTCCCACGTATTCGACGTTTCCCTCCCTCGTATACCTGGCTATGTCGCCGGTCTTGTACAGTCGCGATCCCGGCCCGTTAAATGGGTTCGGCACAAACTTTTCGGCGGTCATGCCGCCCTTGTTCAAATATCCGCGTGCCAAGGGCACGCCAGCAATATGCAATTCTCCTCGGACCCCAATCGGCACTGGACTTAGATTTCCATCCAGGATGTATATCTCTGCGTTCGTAATAGGTCGCCCAATCGGAACAGATGTGCCATGCCAGTCCGATATACACTCCCAAGCAGTAACATCAATCGCGGCTTCGGTGGGACCATAAAGATTGTGCAGACGCCCATGGCCCATTTGAAAGAATCGGCGCTGCAACTCGGGGCTTAATGCTTCACCACTGACGAAAACCTCGCGAACCGTGGTGCACGCTCGCAGATTATTGTTTTCCAATAAGGCTTCGAGCATCGAAGGGACAAAGTGAAGCACTGAAATGCCACGCGTTTGAATGAGTTCTATGAGATAGTCGGGCTGCTTGTGTCCGTCTGGCCGCGCGATGACGAGTTGTGCGCCACTAATGAGCGGCCAAAGTAGTTCCCACACAGACACATCAAACGTATATGGCGTTTTCTGCAATACTCGGTCCTCGGGAGTAAGTTGGTATTGATCTTGCATCCATAGCAGTCTGTTAAGTACGCCTTTATGGGTGTTGAGGACTCCCTTCGGCACACCAGTGGACCCCGATGTGTAAATTACATAGGCAGCATTGCCCTCCTGAACATCGATTTCGAGACTCTCGCAACTCTCTTGCCGAATTGCATTGCCATCTACGTCCAAATTAAGAAATGCTCCTGAATACGATGAGAATGACAAAGAGTGCTCAGACTTGGTAATGATGACCTTCACTGCTGCATCACTCGCCAGGTTTTCAATCCTCCGTTGCGGATGCTCCGGGTCCAATGGAACGTAGGCGCCGCCAGCTTTCAGCACTCCCAAGATCCCCACTACCATCCCAATCGATCGCTCTAAATACACACCCACCAGCACTTCCGGCCCAACTCCCAGCCCCCGCAGATAATGCGCAACCTGATTCGCTCGCCGGTTCAACTCCCCATAACTCAACTCTTCCTCGCCGCACACCAGCGCCACCGCCTCCGGCGTCCGCTCCGCCTGCGCTTCGAACATCTCGTGCACCGTCCCCTCGCCCCCATAC
>WNFY01002252.1_pt1 | contig 24494 bp, 23 predicted proteins | sample 5400091 | NCBI WGS metagenome assembly WNFY01 (sample SAMN13153364, study PRJNA577476) | soil metagenome | isolation source: 60 cm soil or saprolite under grassland replicate 1 | place: USA:California | collected 2016-06-15 | reverse complement strand
CCCGCGCGATCCGGACGATCGGAGATGACAAGACCTTTCAAAAACGCACGATTAGCGGTTTGCCAGTTTGGGAACGACCGCCGAACTTTGCTGTCGCCCGGGTGGGGCCAGCGACGCTGGCGGTCGGCACGCCTGATGAAGTGCACGAACTGGTTCTTGTGCGGCTCGGAATGAAGCCGGACCTGAAAATCAGCGGTCAACTATTTGATCGTTTCCAAGCGCTTGATCGCGAGAGCGCGCTGCGACTCATTTCGCGCGATCCGCTCAATCTCTCACGCGTTTTCCATCCAATCTTCGTGCCCGAGCTGCTAAACGCCTCACAATTACTTGGTCTTGCAGTGACTTTGCAAAATCCGGTAAAAGCCAGATTGCTGTTGAAAATGAATTCATCCAAAGATGCCGCCGAGCTTGCCCGTAATTTGCACGACGATCCACAGCGCTGGCTGCGTTTAGCGGACTCGGAACTCTTGCTCTACTCTCAATCACCGGAAATCCAAAGGCAGGGCGACCTGAATTTAGAATTGCGTTTCACCGTCCCAGAGAATAGCGCTCGAGCGCTGCTCGAACGCCTCGCAAAGACAGATGCTGGCACAGTTATCACATCGTATTGATCGCGCGCCGTGCCATCCACCATTTGAAACATAAGATCGATATGCTCAGGCTCGTCCCAGAATTCGGTCGTCATTCGATGCGCGGCTGGACAAGCCTGGCGCTGCTGCTGCTTACCGCTGTGGCGATCACTACACAATCGCTCGGAGCTGAAGCGAGCAAACTTGAACTCGTGGATATCCGATCCATTGATTCTTCAATTGTCGTCGAGTTGCGCTATGCCAGTCCAAATAATCTCACCGGACATGCATTATATCCTCCCGGAACACGGGCCCTTGTTCGGCCCGAAGTCGCTCGGCGTCTGACCATCGCGCAACAATTTCTGCGCCGGCATGGGCATGGCCTGAAAATCTGGGACGCGTATCGTCCCAGATCGGTGCAGGTACAACTCTGGCGCGCCGCGCCTGGCAATGTTTATGTTGCGAATCCGGAAACTGCCAATGGTTCGCTCCACACCTGGGGCGTGGCGGTTGATGCGACTCTGGTCAATTCTCGCAACCAACCCGTCATGATGCCTACCGATTTCGACGATTTCACTCCGGCTGCGATGTTAATTTATCGCGGCGCTAATCAGCATATCCAGTCGAATCTAGCTCTATTACAAGCAGCAATGGGGGCGGCTGGCTTTTACGGACACCTCAGGGAGTGGTGGCATTTCATTGCGCCAGAGTGGAAGAACCGCGTGCCCGATCCAACTTTGAAAGCCAGCGTGTCCGGGAAATCGTTCAAATCCAAATCGTGATCGACACGTTGCTTCGAGACTTGCGGCAACCGGAATATATCCACGTATTGATCAATCCATTGCCGATTTACGGATTGCTCATGGGTTGGATTGGACTGGTCATCGCCGTTTCTTTAAAGAGCCGCCGCGCTCAAGTCGCAACGTTAGCGCTCGTGCTCATCACCTCTGCCTCGGCCTGGCCGGCCTACGAATTTGGAGAACAAGCTTACGACCGGGTCCTTTCGATGGCGGACGAAGACGGGAAAGCGTGGCTCGATGAGCACAAGGATCGTGGCGAGGATCTCATTTGGATTTTTTATGCGCTGGCAGTTTTGAGCGCAATTGCAATCACAGCGCCGATTAAGTGGCCAAAATCTTCCACGCCGCTCATGATCGCGGTGATTTGCTTCGGCGCGGTGACTCTGGGGATCGGCGGCTACATCGCATACGCCGGCGGCAAAATTCGTCACCGCGAATTTCGTAATGTGCCGCCTCCGCCGAAAAGCGCCGAACACGAGGACGATTAAGAAAGGCGTTAAAGCGTTTAAGCGTTGCAGCGTTAAATCGTTGAATCGCCGAAGCGACTGAATTTCGATTCACGATTTTCCCGCTCGCTTCATCGCTTCAACGCTTCAACTCTTCAACGCTTTAACGATGGCAACCCACCTCGACCGCGCCGAGCGAACCGTGCAGGAGCAAAGCGCTGCGCTCAAAAAACCGTTGAGCCTGCGCGATCTGGTCCTGACGCAGATTCTTTTCGTGGTCGGCTCAAGTTGGGTCGGGGCCGCTGCGAAACTGGGGCAAGCGCATCTCTTCTTTTGGCTGCTCGCGATTTTCCTTTTTTACATTCCGCAAGCCGCGGTCGTGATTTATTTGAATCGGCGGATGCCGCTCGAAGGCGGCATTTATCAATGGGCGAAACTCGGTTTCAACGAGTTCGCCGGATTCATTGTTGCCTGGAATCTGTGGCTGCTTTCGATCACGGTCATCGCGTTGGGCGGTATGTTTACGACTACCAACATATCTTATGCCATCGGTCCGGCCGCCGCGTGGATGCCAAACAGCAAATGGTGCGTGTCGCTGATCAGCGCGGCATTGGTTGGCGGCCTCGGCTGGGCGTGCGTCCGCGGTCTGTCGTTAGGCAAGTGGCTTCACAACGTTGGCGCATTCGCGATGCTCGTTGTTTATGCGGCGCTAATTTTTTTGCCGCTTCTCGGGTTCGCGCGCGGGGAATTGAAAGCTTATCAGCCGCTTCAACTCGCGCTGCCGGCGATGTCGATCTTCTATTGCTTCAATATTTTCAGCAAACTCGCGGTCGGCGCACTCAGCGGATTTGAATACGTAGCAATTCTGGCCGGCGAAACGCGCGCCCCCGCGCGTGACATTGGACGCTCGGTGCTGATCGCTTCGCCGGTGATCGCGCTGCTGTTTATACTCGGCACGAGCTCGGTGCTCGCGTTCATCGGCAACAATCCGATCGATCTCATCGGTCCAGTGCCGCAAACGTTGCGACTCGGGCTACGCTCCTTTCCAATCGCAGGCGCGATCGCTTCCGTCGGAATTCTGTTGATGACAGCACGCTCGATTTCTTCGACCAGCGTTCACGTAACCGGCAGCTCGCGGCTCCCCATGGTCGCCGGCTGGGACCATCTGTTGCCCGCTTGGTTTTCGCGTCTACATGCGCGCTATAAGACGCCGATTAACTCGATCATTTTTGTGGCCGCAATCACGCTGGTGATCGCCATCTCAAGCCAGATCGGCGCGGGGATTCAGGAAGCGTTTCAACTCGTCGATAACGCTGCGAATGTCTTTTACGGGATTGTTTACTTTATAATGTTCGCTATACCGATCTTCGGTGCGGGTGCGATTCGTTCGGGCGCTCCGATCTGGTTGCGCATCGCGGCGATCTGCGGCGCTGCCGTCTCGCTGGCCGCGATTTTTTTCACCATCTATCCGATTATCGACGTGCCAAGCCGGTTGAGCTTCGCCGTGAAAATTATTGCCGTAACCGGAATCGCGAACGCGATCGGGGTAGCAATTTTTATGGTTGCGCAAAAAAGGCGCCGATCCAACAAAACGCAGTGATGACTTCGTGTTTGCTCCGCAGAACTTGCGTTATCCGCCACAGTTCTCGACAATCCAGTCCAAATATTCGGGCGACCCGCTCGAAACCGGAACAAAAATGATTTCTGGAATCTCGTAGGGATGCAATGAGCGCAATTTCTCCTGGAACGCTGATTGTCTATCCTCGCTCAGCTTGAAGAACACGAGTGTTTCGTTTCCGGATTCAATCTTTTCCTTCCACCGATAGATTGATTCGATAGCGGGCAGGATATTTGCACACGCGGCGAATTTTTCGGTGACGAGTTGATTTGAAATTCGACGCGCGGTTTCAGCATCAGGAAATGTGCTGAGCGCGAGCAGAATGTTTGCTGCCATGCGTCAGGCGGGAATGGCCGCTTCGTACCGCCCGGCCGGCTCGGCCCGACAAATCCATCCGCCGCCCAGGACGACATCGCCATCATAGAAAACAGCTGCTTGCCCGGGTGTCACGGCGCGCTGTAGTTCGTGCAAAAGAATGTGTGCGCGTCCATTCTCAAGCGGCGTCAATGTCGCATCCGTGCCCGGATGACTGTAGCGAATCTTCACAGTGGCTTGTCCGATTTCGCTGCTGTAGCCGGGGGCGTTGACCCCGGCAATTGGGTGCCAGTTCACGCGATCGACTTCGAATTCGTCACAGACTAGGTCGTCAGCGCCCCCTACGATTACGCGATTTGTCTCTGGATCGAGATCGATAACGTAACGTGGTCGTTGCGAACCGCCGGGTAACCCTTTGCGCTGACCGATTGTGAAAAGCTCTATTCCCTCGTGTTCGGCGATGAAATTTCCATCGATATCGTAAATCTCGCCGCGATGAAACTCGGTTTCGCCCAGATGCGAACGCAGAAATGCTTTATAATCGTTGCCGGGCACAAAGCAGATCTCCTGGCTGTCGACTTTGTCCGCGACTTTAAGCCCTAACGAGCGAGCGATCTCGCGGATTTGCGCTTTGGACATTTTGCCAAGCGGCGTTAGCGCGCGCCGCAGTTGTGGCTGCCGCAGACTGAATAGAAAATAGGACTGATCTTTGCGTGGATCGGTGCCTTTGCGCAGCACCGCGCGGCTGAGGCCGTCGTTCCCAGCTACATAATGCTCGATTATCGCATAATGGCCGGTGGCGATATAATCGCACCCCAATGCCGCCGCCTTGCTCCAGAGATTTCCGAACTTCAGCTTTTCATTGCACATCACGCATGGATTCGGCGTTCGGCCGGCCTGATACTCACTCGAGAAATAATCGATGATCAGTCGCTCGAACTGATCGGCTTCATCGACTACGTAGTGCGGGATACCCAGGTAATGAGCAACTGCTCGCGCATCCGCCACCGCCTGAGGCCCACAGCATTTGTCCTCAGCGCGCGAGATGCAATCCTGCGGCCACACTTTCATCGTTACGCCAATGACTTCGTATCCTTGCTCACGCAGCAAATATCCGGCTACGCTGGAGTCCACCCCACCGCTCATGCCGAGAAGGACGCGTTGTTTATTACATCTCATGCGAACTGTAAGGTGAGCATTGAAAAGCGCGCGTCAAACACGCGCCGGGTAGCGCACGCGCTCATAGTTTGGCCGCTCGGCTAACGAATGGGCTCCCGCGGACCGTAAATCGCCATGGCAAATGTGCCGAGCGCGCAATGCCGATGCGCCGGTCTGCGACAACCTTCACAGCTGCTTCTGTGTTCCGCATAAAGCAGTGCTGCGGATCTACGCACAAATCCATTTCATGATGGCGGTCAGTAATGCCGAGCGCCTGGGTAAGTTTGCCGGGCCCCGAACAGAGGCGTCTCACATCATCCAGTTCGCGCCGTTTCTTCATTCGTTCGATTCCTATTCTCGGCTCCAGAGCACGAATCAAAACGAAACCGTTCTCCTGCCCCTTCACGAGAACGTTCAGCATCCAGTGCATCCCATAATTAAAATAAACGTAAGCCGCGCCAGCCTTGTTTCGCTCGATGAAGGCGCGTGTGCTGGGTCGCATGAAGGTGTGACATGCCTCATCATTGATCGCGTTGTAGGCTTCCGTCTCGACAAGCACACCGGAGCAATCGCCCCAAATCAGTTCCGCGCCGATCAACTCCCGCGCGCAAATCAGAGGATCGCGTTCAAAAAAAGATGCGGGAATGATCCGACTCTTCATCTCCGCCACACTTGCGAACCGGCTGCCTTATCGGACCTCGGGGCTACTCCGGCTCATAGCGAACCGGGAGCAGAACGCTGCTTTCAACCGGATCACCATCGCGAAACGCAGGAATAAATTTTGCTCCGGTGAAATCGGTCAACGCCGCTTGAGCGAGACCAAGCAACGGTGGTTCTTCCGAGACAGCCTGCAGATCGTGCATATTCCCTTCCGCGTCAACCTTCAGCGCGAGCCGCGCCAAGCCCTTCACAAACACCGTCATGCGCTCGCGTGGATAATGTAGCCCAGTGAACTTCGAATCCGCACCAATGACCGGCTGCGGCCCGATAAAATCATTCGCTGCCTTCAATTCGGGGGCTTCTTGATTAGCAAAAATATGGAGTCTCGGCTTCCCATCCACAACCGAGAAAAAGACGGTGCCGTAGAACAGCACCTCGACTGGCTTGTGTTCATAAATGGCCGGAGCGAATCGCGCGCTGTCGAGGCGCTTGCGCACTTCCTCTTCGAGTAAATCCGACCCGGGCACCGGAAGGTACGTCCTGTACCATACGACGTTGCCCGTCGTCGCGACGCGACAGCAGAACATAATCGCCCCGTCCTTCTGTCCTTTTTTAAACAAATCCTGGGTATCGATCTGGTTTACCAGCGAGTCCGGCCCCGATCCCAGCACGGCGGGCCGAAAACGCGGCAGTGGAAGCCCCGCTTCCGCGAGAAAAACCGCGTTCAGGAACAAGGACGTAATCCATAAAAAAACGAGTCCGCGCATAAGATTCTTACGCAACGCATCGCGCGCGTTTTGGCAAGGCCAATCTGGGGTTGCCTAAGCCGCAATCGCCCAGTCGCGGGTAGCCGCAACCCGATGCACCACCTTGTGGCGCCGGAAATAATCAATGAGCGCGTCGCGTGTCTGCACTGGATGCAGCGTGCAGTTGGCCGCTGGGGTTTCAAGCAGTGCGCGCAACTTCATGAAGCGATGGCCGGCGCTGCGAGAGTCGAAACTATTAAAAGCGATCACGTATTTTTTGCCGCGATCAACCGGTCGTCCTTCGTCAAGAGTCATCGAAGTAATGTGACGGTCGTAACCACGGCCTTCCGTCTTGATTTCCAAACCGAGCAAATTGCGGCTCTCATGGCTGGCGTACACTTCTGCCATCACCGCTTCTATTTCATCCGGCGAGAGGGCTGCGGTCACGACATAGTTTTCAAACGGAATCACATTCCAAATATCTCTTACCGTTTTTGCCCCGGCAACGAAATTGGCTTTTTCATCGAACACTCCATGCATGGCACCATCCACCTGAACACTTCGCTCGAGCAACGCTTCCATAATGGCCGCGCCGATCAGCTTCTCAATATCGCTCGGGATGCCGGGTCGACTGCGAGCGCGCAGAGTCTCGGCCAATTCACCGATCGGCTGCGACAGTGCAACGTCCGATTCGGCGAGCTGCGTCTTGGCTCGCGACATAATCACGGGATCGAAACCGAAACGATGGTCCATCAGCTCGCAGGACGCTGTCCGGTGGAGCAGCTTCTTGGAATTCCGATCAAAGAGAAGATCGACGCGGCCCACGTGAATGCCGAAATGATCTGCCTGGGTAAAAAGCGCACCATTGACAAGGCGACTTGGAATCACCTGATGGGTGTGACCGGCAATAAACACGGAAGCCTCCGGAAATTCCGACGTCAATGCCATCACGGTATTGGCAAAATCATCACCGCCGCTACGAGGTTTTAGTCCCATATGCCCGGTTAGAATAATCGCATCAGCGCCCTCGCTCTTCGCCCTCGCGATCGCGCGCCGGACAGGCTCAACCGGATATTGAAAATCGATCCCGTGAGTAAATTCTGGTCGAAGCCAAAACAGCATGCCCGGCGTCGTGACTCCGATGATGGCAAGCTTGATCCCGGCAACTTGCTTCAAAATGAACGGCTGAATTTTCGCGAACGGATGTTTCGCATCAAGAAATTCGCCGGCTGGTTTTCCTTCGAGCGTTGTGTTCGCACCCAGCACTGGCATCGGCGAACGTTGCAACGCTTGTTGAAACGGCTGCATTCCCCAGTCGAACTCATGGTTGCCAATAATCCATGCATCGTATTTGAGATAATTGAATAGATCGATCATCAGCTCGCCCCGGCTGCGCAACCCAACGTCCGTTCCCTGATACACGTCGCCGACATCGATTAAGATCGAGTTAGGATTTTGCTTCTGCCAACGCCGGATTTGCGTGACGCAACGCGCCATTCCACCGCAATCAGGATTTCCGTTGTAATCGGCAGTCGGCAAAATATGGCCATGGAGGTCCGTCGTATGAAGGATCGAGATGCGAACTGTGTCGGAATCGAGCGCCGCAGCCGCGCGCGTCAGAGTCGGGACCGCGCTGAGCAGTCCGGCCCGGCCGGCAAGTTTCAAGAACTCCCGTCGAGTCCAGAACCTATCCGGATGAAACATCTCCATGCCTTCCGTATTCTACTGCGGAGGCGGCTGTCATCTCAATGAAAATGCCGGGACTCGGCATCTTGACTGCGCGACATTTGCAGTAATGATCAAAGTAATTACCTGATCTTATTTACCAATGCTAAACGAAAATTCTTTCAAAGATTTAAAGGCAAACCTGCGAGGAGGACTGATCGAACCGGGCGATAAGGGCTATGATGACGCGTGTAAAGTGTACAATGGTATGATACACAAAAAGCCGCGCGCGATCGCGCGCTGCGCGGATGTGGCGGACGTGATCCGCTCCGTAAATTTTGCCAGAGAAAATGATTTGCTTCTCGCAATCCGCGGGGGCGGACACAACGCCGGAGGCCTGGGAATTTGTGATGATGGTTTGGTCATCGACCTGGCACCGATCAAATACACTCGTATCGATCCGGCAGCTCGGACAGTCACTGTCGGTGGCGGATGCACATGGGGCGATGTCGATCACGCCAGCCATGTATTCGGGCTCGCGACTCCAAGCGGAGTTATTTCCACGACAGGAGTTGGCGGGCTGACCCTGGGCGGAGGAGTCGGGCATCTGACCCGCAAATGCGGACTGACCATCGATAATCTGCTCGCAGCCGACGTCGTATTGGCGAACGGCACATTTGTAAGGACAAACACCGATAAGAATTCCGATTTATTCTGGGCTCTTCGTGGCGGCGGCGGAAACTTCGGCGTGATAACTTCGTTTACGTTCAAGCTGCATCCGATCGACATCCTCTATGGCGGTCCAATGCTTTATGAATTGAGCGAAACGACCGATGTAATGAAATGGTATCGCGATCTGATTCCCACGGCTCCGGATGATTTAAGTGGTTTTTTTGCTTTTCTCACCGTACCGCCGGCGCCGCCTTTTCCCGAACATCTGCATATGAAAAAAATGTGCGGCGTGGTTTGGGCATATGCCGGCCCGCAGACGCAAGCCGAAGAAACATTTAAGCCGATCCGCGCTTTTAAGAAGCCGGCTCTCGATTTTGTCGGTCCGCTGCCGCACCCGGCGCTGCAAAGCATGTTCGACGCTCTGTATCCTCCGGGCTTGCAGTGGTATTGGCGCGCCGATTTCGTAAATGAATTGAGCGATGAGGCGATCGCCAAGCACATTCCCTTTGCAGAGGCGCTGCCAACGATGCATTCCACTATGCATATGTATCCGATCGACGGTGCCGCATCACGCGTTGGCAAAAATGATACTGCCTGGAATTACCGGGACGCTCAGTGGGCGCAAGTGATGGTCGGCGTTGATCCCGATCCGGCCAATAACAAAAAAATCATCTCATGGACAAAGAGTTATTACGACGCTTTGCATCCCTATTCGGCAGGTGGAGCGTATGTAAACTTTTTGATGGGAGATGAGGGGGAAGATCGCGTGAAGAGAACGTACGGAGACAATTATGAGCGGCTGGTCGCGATCAAAAATAAATATGACCCGGGCAATCTCTTCCGCGTAAATCAAAACATTAAACCGACGAAGTAATAGCGGCGCTTCCGCCAATGTGGGAGGGACCTTAGTGTCCCGACGGTCGCAGCACCGAGGCCGCTCCCACATTTAGGCAGGCGTTCGCTGCGGCGAACGCCCCTACAATAAAAATGAACGCTGAGGAATTGAGGGCATTGCAAGCGCCTCTTAAAGCTCGATACCGCGACCGCCCCGAAACCGCGCTGATCACCCTTCACGCGCAGGGGCGAATCGGTGAAGGGATCACTTGCAAAATAGAGACCGGAAAAGCGCGGATCGAAGCGGGGCTTCACCCTGCGACCGGAGGCGATGGCCATAGTGCATGCTCCGCCAACATGTTGCTCGAGGCTCTGGTCGGATGCGCCGGCGTCACCTTGCGTGCAGTTGCCACGGCGCTGCGCATCCAGTTACGTGACGCAACGATTCAAGCCGAAGGCGATCTCGATTTTCGCGGAACTCTGGGAGTCTCAAAGGATATACCGGTTGGCTTCCGCCAAATCCGGCTCCATTTCGATTTCGACACCGATGCGACAGAAGAACAGCTCGCTACATTGCTTCGTCTGACCGAACGTTACTGCGTCGTTTACCAAACCTTGAGTCAGCCCGCCGAGATCAGCGTTTTGCACCGCGTAATATCTCGCTAAAATCTGCGCCTATGCCGTTATACATGGACATCCACAATCTTGGCGAGGGCACTACTGCGGAAGACGTTGCCAAGGCTCACGCGAAAGACATGGAAACGCAGCAGAAATATGGCGTTGAGTACAGCAAATACTGGGTCAACGAAAAGGCGGGCAAGGTTTTTTGCCTCGCCCACGCCCCAAGTGCCGAAGCGGCAGAGCAAGTGCACCGTGAAGCCCATGGGATGATGCCCGACAAGATCATCGAAGTTCAGCCTGAGCTCGCAGAGGGCTTTTTAGGCGGTGTCGAGACGAACGCAGCGGGGGCCGTCATTTTCCCTGGCGGCACAGCAGATGCGCGCGACCCGGGTATTCGGACTGTTCTGTTCACCGACATTGTGAATTCGACAACCTTGACTCAATCGCTGGGTGACGAAGCGGCGCTTGCAATCTTCGGCGTGCACGACACGATCGTGAGAGATGCGTTGGCCGCGCTGGGCGGACGTGAAGTAAAGCATACCGGGGATGGGATCATGGCGTCGTTCGTTTCGGCAGCAAGCGCAGTTCGATGCGCCATTCAGATTCAGCGTGAATTGGACAGGCACGCGCAAGCAAATCCCGAGCGTCCGCTCAAAGTTCGAGTCGGCGCCGCCGCAGGCGAACCCGTTGAACAAAATAACGATCTCTTTGGATCGACGGTGCAACTCGCGGCGCGGCTATGCGCTCACGCGCAGCCGGAGCAAATCCTGGTTTCGAACGCAATTCCAGATTTATGCATCGGCAAAGGACTCCTTTTTGAAGACGTAGGCGAAGTTGTCCTCAAAGGCTTCGGTTCCCCAGTCCGCGCTCACGCCGCCGCATGGCGACAGTGATTAGACAGATTTTATCTGCAATAAATTACAGATTTTTCAGGCGCAATTCTCGTTAGATGTTGAAGCGAAGCGTCGGCGCGCGGCTAGAGATGTGGATTTTGGATCGTGTCGTGAGCGGACCGGCAAGGCTATGTTGCGAGAAGTATGATGAGGAGCGTCGCGCCTGTTCGCAAAAGCGCATCGGCAACGTCACAGTGTACGGCAACCCGGCGTTTACAGACGATGTCACAACGACGCTCACTGCCCTCGCCGATGTTTATCCTTACGGTTATTCGCTTGTTCAGCGATACATTCATGCGATTGAAGAAGAAGGATTTGTGACATCGCCGGAAATATCTGCGACCAAGCAAGGCCCAGGATTCGGCGTTCGTGCCGAAAAGACAACGCCGGAAGGCAAGCTTTCGGTTACTGCCGAACGATATGCGAGTTTCCTTGTTCGAGTTGCAGTCGACCGACGCCGAGCATTGTTATACGCACGCAAGTCACCGAGGGCGAACACCGTCGGACTAAAGAAAGCAGAGCATGCGATGACACTATTGCTGCGAGCCAGAGGCTTTTGATGTTAACACGCAAGACATCTAACCAATCGCTCGAGCCAACCGCTGGCCGCCGCGATGCGTACATTTGATTCTATGAAACAGTTCCCAGTGTTTGTTACGCTCGCCGCCCCAGCGGTGGCTCAGCTCCGTCTCGTTAGGTCTATTGTCGTCGTTTCATTGAGCGATGCCAAAGCAAAGCCGCAAACGGAAGCCCGGTTTGGCGAGAAACGCTGTTTCGGCAGAGCAGTCTAGCTCGCCCGATCGAAAATCCAAACGGAGGGTCGTTATATGGCTTTCCGGGCTTGCGACCTTCATTGGTACAGCTACTGCGTTACTTACCTTTCTTCCGCGACCGACAGTCACGTCTACCGACCCGTGGATCCGAGTAACCCATTTTCGGTTTCCTTCACCGTGGCAAACAACGGAATCATTCCACTGACTCATGTTGATGCGATTCTCGCCTTCAAGAACATCACCTATCCAGGAGTGGTCTTCCGGGGTTACGAACCCGGTAAGGCTGAAGATCAGTTTGTGCGGTTTTCCGTCGACAGGTGGAACAACCATTTTCTCGCAATGGACGATCGTTTCACAGTATCGACCGCAGAGACCTTCCTCGGCAGGGATCCGAGCGCCGCGCCCGGACCGCTTGAGGGTGCGACCATCGCAATTATTGTTGCGTATCAGCCGTGGCCACTTCCACGTTGGCTTAGGAGACAAAAAGAGTTTCGTTTCAGAACGTTTCGTCAAACAAATGGACAAACTTACTGGTTTGCTGATGTTACAAAATAGCGAACAGGCCTAACGAAACGATGGAACTGCCGCGAGCCGCGGTGCTATCCAGCTTTGCATGAATTCACACTTCTCCCCAATATTCCAACCCTCAACCCCACACATCCCTATGTATCTCCTCACTAAATCGCGCGGGCTGCGGCTGGCCGCGCACGAAAGTCTGGCCGCGATCTTTGCACTGTTTGTCGCGGAAACATTTTACCGGTTCCATTCGTTCACGCTCGAATGTCTCGCGTTTCTGGCGACGTGGTACGGAGTCAGTTGGGCGCTGAACAAGGCGCAGAAGTTCGGACATCAGTCGGACGTGCCTCGGCAGGTCCAACTTCTCCGCGATCATAAACAAGTGGGACGTGCTGAAGCACGTCCCCCCGAGGTTGGAGGTGTTCGCCGTGGCTAAGCGCACTAAGAAGGTAACGACAAAAACGCGGCGGCAGAAATCGGCGGGGAATGCGAACGCGCCGCTGGGTCCAGGACCGGGAAAGAGAGCGCTCCGCGGCAAACTCGGCCGGATTTCGCGGAATCATAAACGGCGCAGCGTCTGGTTCCAGGCGCGGGCGGCGTGGCCGTTGCGAGAGGCGAGAGTAGGAAAGCTCGTGTCGGAACGCGCGCGGGTTGAGAAGGAATTCGCGCCGGCGCCGGGCACGACGCAGTGGGAAAGTGTCGGGCCGACGAACGTCGGCGGGCGCATCACGTGTCTGGTTTGCGATCCGGCGAAGCCCGACAGCATCTGGGCGGGCGCGGCTGGCGGCGGTGTCTGGCAAAGCACCGATGCCGGGCGAACGTGGAAAGGGCTCTGGCATTCGCAGGCCCTGCTCAACGTGGGCGCGCTCGCGATTCATCCGACGAACTCGAAGATCATTTATTGCGGCACCGGCGAAGCGAACCTCTCGGCCGATAGCTACGCCGGAGTCGGATTGTATCGCACGACGAATGGCGCGAAGAGCTGGAGGCTCTTTGCCTCGTGCGCGAAGACGGCAATCCCGAGCCGGATCGGCGTGATTGCGATCGATCCGCACGATCCGAGTCATATTCGGATCGGCGGGATCGGGTTCGGCAGGGTCAGTTCGCAGGAAAGCGGATTCGGCGGGATGTATACGTCGCGCGACGCGGGCAATACGTGGACACGCGAGACGTTCATCTCGGCGAAGAACTATTGGTGCCACTCAATCGTTTTCGATCCGGTGCAGCCGCAGCGCATCTTTGCCACAATCACGGCCCAGGGCGTGAGCAGCGGTGTCTGGCGTTCACTCGATGGCGGCGCGACCTGGATGCACCTAACGAAGGGTTTGCCGGCGCCGGCAAAGTTCAATCGCGCGACGCTGGCCATGGCGCCGTCGGACCCGAACGTGATTTATCTCCAGGTCGCGGGGTCGGACGAAAACGTGCTCGGCATTTTCCGGACGAGCGACGGCGGCAACACCTGGCAGAACATCGGCGGCTCGCATTTCACCGACGAAGGCCAAATGACTTACGGCAATTCCATCGTCGTGCATCCGACCGATCCGAACCACGTGATTTGTGGCGGGGTCGATCTGCACCGGACGACCAACGGCGGAAATACCTGGAAGCAGATCACGCACTGGAACGCGACGCGCGGCGATGCCGATTATGCGCACGCGGACCATCACGCGCTGGTCATGCCGGCGGCGGCGCCAGGCCGGGTTTACGATGGCAACGATGGCGGAGTCGATGTAAGCGATGACGGCGGAACGTCGTGGGAAAACCGCAGCAAAGGATTGGCGGTCACGATGTATTACGACATCGACGTGGCGCCGAGCGATCCGCGCAGTTTCGGCGGCGGCGCGCAGGACAACGGCACGCTCGTGACGACGAGCGGCGGGAGCGACGACCATTTCGAGATCGAAGGCGGCGATGGCGGCTGGATGGTTTACCACCCGAAAAAGGCCAATCAGGTCTACGCCTCCTATTACAATATGAACATCACGCGGATTCATGGCACGCAACGGCGCGATGTCTCTCCGCCTGCGCCGAAGTCGGAGAAGGAAAACGTTTGGATGGTTTACATCACGCTCGATCCGAACAAGCCGGCGACGGTTTTCACCGGCTCGAATCGTGTGTGGCGATCGAAAGACGATGCGACGACATGGCGTCCGGTTTCTGGTTCACTCGATGGCAGCTCGATCAGCGCCATCGAAGTGGCACTGGCGGATTCGCAGCGCGTCTATGTCGGCACGGAGAACGGCGGGTTCTTTCGCAGCCTCGATGGTGGAAACACTTGGAGCCCCAACATGGCGGGGCCGGAATTGCCCGGCGTGACCATCACCCGTTTGGAATCGAGTCCCACGAATGCCGATGTTCTGTTTGCCACAGTCGCGAACTTCGGCAACTCACATGTCTTTCGCTCCGATGACGGCGGCGCGCACTGGCACGACGTCGATGGCGGCCGGCTACCTGACGTTCCGCATCACGCCGCGGTGGTTTCACCGGACGAACCGCAGACGGTTTTCGTGGCCAACGATGTCGGCATCTACCTGTCGCACGATTTTGGCGCCACCTGGCACAATCTGAAACGCAACCTGCCAAACACGATGTTCGTCGATCTCGTTTACCATCAAGACGCGGGGACGCTGACGACGGCGACTTATGGACGGGGCATTTGGCGGTTGAAAGTGCGCGCGAGCTAACAAATGTGGAGCCGCGTTGTGCGGCGATCCGTCGGGGCGCAAAGGCCCCTCTCCCACATTGCGGCGGCTGCGGAAGACAACTACCCCGTTCCGCCCGTTCGTTTCTGAAACCAATCAGCGCGGCGGCGCAGGTTCCCCTCGCCTTCAGGAATTTTTTCGCGCGATGGTTGAAGCACGTCGTTCTTTTCGCGCTCGTTGCTTTTCTCCCGCGCCCGCGCTTCGTCGTCGGGTTTCGGTTTGTCTGGTGCCTCGGAAGGCATGAGGCATAGTAGCACGGCGAGCGGCATGTGCATTCAATTTCGACACGGGATTGACACGACGCTCCCGCCCCACTCATCCTTCGGTGATGCCCGGACGCCTCTTGCGAATCTGCCTTCTCGCCGTCGCCTGCGTTTCATCAGGTCCGAGTCACGTCGAGCAGGCTTCCCAGCATGCCGGTTCTTGCAGGCAAGATGCCACTTGACCTAACAGCCATGATGGCTGTGTTACGACGCGCAACGTGCATGAAACATATTAGCGTTTACCTGCTTTTCGCGATTGCGATTCAGAGCTTGTGCCCAACCGAAAGTGGTTTGGCGCGCTGTTGGAGCTCCGCTCAAAGATTACGCAGCATTTCTCGATGCATTGCGAAGCGGAAAGTTGGACGACCGTTTAGATTATCCGCATTGAGCGGCGCCATGGAGCCCAGCCATCTTGGCGGTGGGGCTGGCAGGGATCCTGCCATTGTGTGCGCGAATCGACAGGCAAGATGCCCGTCGGCCCCACAGGCTAGAAGCCTGTGCTCCGTTGCGCATGGCCTTGAATACAACCAGCGGCCGCGATAAGCATGTCGATCCAACAGCGCGATTGCGCGACCTTCCTCTTTATTCATCTGAGCAATTCTGTAAATTCTGTCTCAATCTCTCATGGAGCTCGAAGGAATTGATCACGTAGCTGTAGGCGTGCGCGACGTCGAGCGATCAGCGAGATGGTATATCGAAGTTCTCGGGTTCGAGCGGCTACATGAGGGGATGTGGAACGGCATTCCCACTTTCATCGGCAAAGGGAATACCGGAATTGCGCTGTTCCCCGCGAGTTCGGATGCAAGGCAAATATCGTCAACTCCCCGCGATATCCGAATGCTTCACCTCGCTTTTCGGGCGGACCGGCAAAATTTTCTTGCCGCGCAGCGCGAGCTAGAAAAGCGCGGCATCAAATTTGAATTCCAGGATCACGAGATTTCGCACTCTATTTATTTCCGTGATCCCGACGGACATCAGCTCGAGATCACAACTTACGACTTGGCATCACCCGCGATTGACTAAACCCGCCGCTTCCTGCGCCGCTTTTGTTTGGAAAACGCGATCGTACTGCGCCTTGTTTTCTTTCCATGGGTAACCCTCCGGATCCTTACGAACCGGTCCCCAGTAAAGACGTCCCTGGTAACGCCAGGCGTCAAGCACGATGCCCTGCCCAAAGGGTTGTCCTTTGGCCGTAACCACGACGCCATTGTTCTCGGAAAAAGTTCTGGCAAAAGCTTCTCCCCAATGGAGCTCGAGCGTTTCGAGTTTCAACGCATCCAACTGATGCAGCAAATCTTCTGTCCATTGATAACAGAGGCCTCGCTTTCTCCCGCCGGTATTGATAAGAATATTGTTAAGAGCAGGAGGAAAAACGACCCGGTACTCGCGAGCTAGTCGTCGCGATGTGACATAGGCACATTGGGCAAGCCGCTCGGCTTCATCTACACGGACAGTCGGCGAGAGCATCGCGAGCTTGGTGCGCAGCTGCGCCTCCGCCACAACGTCTCCGCGCGGCAGAGTTATGTCGGCTGGCCCGGCCCGCACCGGTTCGACCACACTCGTGTTCGTCGGCTCCGTGCAATTATCCAGCAGGAAAACAGTCACGAGGACTATGGCAATGCGAAGCGGGACATGAGGCAAGTTATCAGCGACCATTCGAAGCGCGATACATTAGCGCGGAGCGCGGGCAGTCAACCCCGAATGCGGGGTTAAACTTCACGCCACGCGGCCGCAGCAGTTTTTATATTTCTTTCCGCTGCCGCATGGGCATGGCTCGTTGCGGCCGACTTTCGGCATCGAACGCCGAATTGGAAGATCAATCGTCACCTCGCCTGCGCCATCGCCCTCGCTGTCGCCGCTAACGGCGGCCATTGCACCAACCGGCTGAAGCTGACGGCCGCGGGCAGGAGCATTAGCCGTCGGTGCTGTCGGCGCATGTTCGCGCAGCAAGAATTGCGGCAACGTCGCCAGAAAATTCTCGAACGCCTGCAAGTTTGAGGTGCTACGGAAAAGATTGTTCAGCACTTCGTTTTTAATGTTCGCCATTAGGTCCACGAACATGTCGTAGGCTTCGGTCTTGTATTCGATTAGCGGATCCTTTTGCGCGTAGCCGCGCAGATAAACGCCCTCGCGCAACGCGTCCATCGCATAGAGATGCTCCTGCCAGAGGCGATCGATCGCGTTCAAGATGATGTAGCGCTCCAGACTCTTGACCGCGGTCGGTTCCTCGTGACTCGATTTGCGCTCGTAGGCGTCCTTGATCTTCTCGATCAAAAACTGTGTGTTTTCTTCGACCGTGCGCGTTTCGAATTGCGCTTTCTCCTTGGTCAGGCCAAGCGGGAAGGTCGTATTCACCCAATGGATGAGTCCAGTATAATTCGGTTCATCAACCTCCAGATACTCCTTCACTTTCGCCGGCACGGCCTCGTCGATCACTTCGTAGATGAGTTTGCGCGGCTCCTCGGAATCGATCGTCTCGTTGCGATAAGTATAAACGACCTCGCGCTGCATGTTCATCACATCGTCGAAATCGAGCGTGCGTTTTCGGATTAAGTAGTTGCGCTGCTCCACCCGTTTCTGCGCTGTCTCGACCGACTTGTTCAGCCACCGATGTTCGAGTTCCTGGCCTTCCTCGAGTCCGAACCGCTCCATGATTCGTGTCATCCGATCGGCTGCGCCGAAGTTGCGCATCAAATCGTCTTCAAAGCTCACGTAAAATCGTGATGCGCCCGGGTCGCCCTGGCGCGCGCAACGCCCGCGTAACTGTCGATCGATCCGGCGCGCTTCGTGCCGCTCAGTGCCGATCACCATCAATCCGCCACGATCGGCTACGCCAAGACCGAGTTTAATGTCAGTGCCGCGTCCCGCCATGTTGGTCGAGATCGTGACCGTGCCGGGTTGGCCGGCGCGCTGCACGATCTCGGCTTCCTGCATGTGAAATTCCAGCACCGGCTGCTGCTTGTTGTGGCAGTCTCTAATTTCATTGATGACCGAGTTGTATTTTTCACGCCGCGTTTTGTAGATCCGATCGTTGTGGTCCGTGCGCGCGACTGGCCGGTTCGTCGGAATCATATTGACGTCGAGCTTGTAAATGTCGTGGAACTCGGCCGCTTCCGTTTCGGCCGTGCCGGTCATGCCGGCCAGCCTTTGATAAAGTCGAAAGTAATTCTGGATCGTAATCGTGGCCAGCGTTTGCGTTTCGCGGTCGATCTGAACGCCTTCCTTCGCTTCGACCGCCTGATGCAGCCCGTCGCTCCAACGTCGCCCCGGCATTTTGCGCCCCGTGAATTCATCGACAATCACGACCTTGTTCTCTTCGATCACGTACTGCACGTCCTTCTCGAACAAACAGTAGGCGCGCAGCAACTGCGAGATGTTGTGGATCCGTTCGGCCTGCATATCACAATGCTGTTGCCGCTCTGCTTTCCTCTTGTCTTTCTCTTCCGGCGACAGCGCCGGATCGAGGTCAATTTCAGTAAACTCGTTAATCAAATCCGGCAGCACGAACGAATTCGGATCGTCTGGGTTGAGGAAATTGCGGCCCTGCTCCGACAGATCGGCTTCGTTCGATTTTTCGTCGATGGTAAAGAAGAGTTCTTCCTTGAGCGCGAATAGTTCCTCCTTGCGCGTGTCCTGGAAAAACGAAAGCTCCGCTTTATCGATGGCTCGCCGCTTTTCCGGGTCTTCCATCATGCGGAGTAGCTGTTTATTGCGCGGCTGTCCGAGTTTCACTTTGAACATGAGCAGACCGCCTTCAGACATGAATTCAGCTTTCTTCGCCGGATCCGCGTCTGCTTTTTCGAACGCTTCGATCGCTTCGCTGGCAACGCGGTTGCAAAGCATGTTCTGCTTGCGCACCAACTGCTCGATAAGAGGTTTCCACTTGTCGTACTGGTGGGTCGAAATCGTCGCCGGCCCGCTGATGATGAGCGGGGTGCGCGCCTCATCGATCAGGATCGAATCGACTTCATCGACAATCGCATAGTGATAACCGCGCTGGACCTGTTGCTCGCGCGTGGTGGCCATGCCGTTGTCGCGCAGATAATCAAAGCCGAACTCGCTATTCGTTCCGTAAGTGATGTCCATTGCATATTGCTCGCGACGGACATCTGGCTCTTGATCGTGCTCAATGCAGCCAACCGTGAGCCCGAGGAAATCGTAGAGCTGACCCATCCATTCCGCGTCGCGTCGCGCCAGATAATCATTCACCGTCACCAGATGCGCGCCGCGACCGGTGAGCGCGTTGAGGTAAAGCGGCAACGTCGCGACCAATGTCTTGCCCTCACCAGTCGCCATTTCCGCGATCCGGCCACGATGCAAAACGACTCCACCAAGCAACTGCACATCGAAGTGCACCATGTCCCACGTCATCGGCTGATCGCACACTGTGAAACTCTGTTGTCGTTCTTTCAGCCGGCGCGCCGCGTTTTTTACCACTGCGAACGCTTCCGGCAAAATCTCATCCAGTTTTCTCCATTGAGCTTCCAGATCGGGAATTTCGGCCACTTCCGCTTTCCAGGCTGCCGTTTTCGCGCGCAAATCCTGGTCGGACAAGCTTTTGAACTGCTCATCAAACTCGTTGATCGTGCGCACGATCGGCATCAGCCGCTTGAGCTCGCGCTGGTTCTTCGACCCTAAAATTTTCTTTAAAATCCACGCAACCATTTCGCCCTTAATATCGACGAGATTCCGCCACTATCAATCTGGTAGGGACTGCTCGCCGAGCCGTCCGCGGCGCGCCCGGTGGTCGCGCCCTACCATGTTCGTTGTGCGAAATGCTTTTAGAGCTAAGCTCGCCCCCATGAAGAAGATCATTTCCACGAGCGAAGCGCCGGCGGCAATCGGATCTTACTCGCAAGCGGTGCGCAGCGGAAATTTCCTGTTTTGCAGTGGGCAAATTCCGCTCGACCCAAAATCCGGCCAAATTGTCTCCGGCGACATCACCGCGCAGACCCGGCGTGTGCTTGATAACATCGGAGCCGTTTTGAAAGCCGAGGGCCTGACTTTCGAAAACATTGTCAAAACAACAATCTTCCTTACCGATCTCGGCGATTTTCAAACCGTTAACGAAACTTACGGCTCATATTTCAAGCAACAGCCTCCCGCGCGATCGACAGTCCAGGTATCGGCCCTGCCTAAAGGAGCCAACGTCGAAATCGAAGTCATTGCGGTTGCCGATGACGGCGAATCAAGCGGCGAAACGGCCTATGATACGTCGGGATAAGATCGATCTGGCGATGACGAAATGTTCTTTCCGTGGGAAGCGCGGGCATTCCGCCCGCCGCCGCAGGCATTTTGCCGGCAGCTCTCCCATGAATACGGGTTTAAAGCTGTCCGACAGCATGCCGGACAGAGCGGGCAACATGCCCGCGCTCCCCAGATGAACGAAGATCTTCTCTCCCTTTTCCGCAAAACCGGGGCGTTGCTCGAGGGCCATTTCGTTTTGCGCTCCGGCTTGCACAGCCGCCAATATTTCCAATGCGCACTACTTCTTCAGCACCCTGACATCGCTGCAAAAGTCTGTGGATGGCTCGCCGATAAGGTACGCGAATTTGATTGCGACGTAGTCATCTCCCCTGCCCTAGGCGGAATTATTGTCGGCCAAGAAGTCGCTCGCGCGTTAGGCAAACGCCACATCTTCGTCGAAAAAGACGAGGGCCAACTTGTTTTGCGCCGCGGTTTTCAAATTGCGCCGAGTGAAAAATTCATCGTCGTCGAGGACGTCGTGACACGCGGTGGACGCGTCCAGGAAACAATCGACATCATTTGCGCGCACGGCGGAATTGTTTCCGCAGTCGGCGTGATTCTCGATCGGAGCGGCCAGGCCAAACCGGATTTTGGTTGTCCCTTTATCAGCCTAATGGAAATGAACGTGGAAACCTTTCCCGCAGACAAGTTGCCGCCCGACCTCGCGAACATCCCGGCAGTTAAACCAGGCAGCAAATAATTGTCGTCGAATTAAGGGAGACAAAAGAGCGTTGCTGGGGGCTGTGTTGCGCATAATCTGCTCTAACGCAGCATGAAGATCGGATTTGCCCAAATTAACCCGACCGTCGGGGATTTGGGCGGCAATTTTGAGAAGATCATCGGGGCCTACGAGCGGCTCGCTGCTGTGGGCGCGGAATTGGTCCTGACGCCAGAGCTGGCCATCACCGGATATCCGCCGCAGGATTTGGTTTTCAAATCGCGTTTTGTCCCGGAGAACCTTGCCGTTCTCGAGAAACTTCACGCGCGCGTGGGAAACGGGGCCTTGCTCGTGGGTTTCGTTGATCGAAACGAGGGACGCGGCAAGCCTTTTCACAACGCTGCCGCGTTACTCGAGCGCGGCAAACCAATTCGTAAAGCTCATAAGTCGCTTCTGCCGACGTATGACGTTTTTGATGAGGACCGTTATTTTGAGCCGGCCTGCCGAGTTGAACCATTTGAAGTCCATGGCAAAAAAGTTGGCGTGACCATTTGCGAAGACATTTGGACTGAACATTACCTCCCCCGACCCTTTTACGATGTCGAACCGGTGCGTGGTCTGATCGAGCAGGGCGCGGAGATCATCGTCAATTTGAGTTCGTCGCCGTTTACTTTGCACAAGCCCGCAATCCGCTACGAGATGGTCGCAGGGTCGGCGCGCACCTTTCGGGTGCCCATCTGCTACTGCAATGTCGTAGGTGGCAACGATCAGCTTGTTTTCGACGGCAATTCCATTGCGGTGAATTCCGCGGGCAAGTTGATCGCACAACTGCCTGCGTTCGAGGAATCGGAGGAGGTCGTCGATACGCAATCTGGTTCTGTGATCGAGTTCCACGAGGGCAAAACGCCGGAGCTTCTTTTCGCCGCTCTTTCCCTTGGAGTTCGCGATTACTTCCGCAAATGCAACTTTCATTCTGCGGTGATCGGCCTGAGCGGCGGCGTTGATTCTGCGGTCACAGCGGTTATCGCGGCCGATGCGTTGGGTGCGGAGAATGTGACCGGGGTTTCGATGCCAAGCCCATACTCATCGCAAGGCAGCATTGAAGATGCTCGCGCGGTCGCTCGCAATCTCGGCATCAAATTTCTCGAGATCCCCATCACCGACGCGTTCAAAGTATTCAAAGCACAGTTCAAAGAAATTTTTAAAGGACTGCCCGAAAACGAGACCGAGGAAAATATGCAGCCGCGCCTGCGCGCGATGACGCTGATGGCGCTCTCAAACAAGTTCGGACATCTGTTGCTCATGACCGGAAACAAGAGCGAACTTGCCGTCGGCTATTGCACACTTTACGGCGACATGGCAGGGGGGCTGGCCGTGATCAGTGACGTGCCGAAAACAACTGTTTATGAAGTGGCGGACTGGATCAACTCCGATTATTCGTCGCGAGGTGGCCGCCACGGTGCAATCATCCCAAGATCGACCATTGAAAAGCCGCCGAGCGCGGAGTTAAAGCCAAATCAAACCGATCAGGACACGCTTCCGCCTTATGATGTCCTGGATGAGATCCTCCAACTTTATGTCGAAGAAAGTCTGAGCGCGCGAGACATTGTCACACACGGATTTGATGAGAAAACGGTGCGCTGGGTGCAACGGCGTGTCGATCTAAACGAATATAAACGAGAGCAGGCCGCACCCGGATTAAAGGTAACGAGCCGCGCATTTGGGATGGGCCGCCGAATGCCGATAGCCCAAAAATATGTTGATTAAAGCCCCGACCTCGGCAATGCCTCAACCGTCTTTCGCGAGATTGCGCGCCGGAAACCATATCCCCCAGCTAACCCACCTAAAGGTTGTTTCCAGCGCGCGATTCTTCGCGATTTTTTGGAGGTTCTACGGTCTCTCGCGCGCGCGTTAAATGGGAAAAAATTTGCCCCAGCAGGCTCCGGCTCGCCCTAGCGCAGTAAATTTAGGTGCATTCCGTCGCGTTGTTATGATTCCAAGCGGCACGCTTGCCAGGAAGCCTGAACACCACTCAGAAAGAAAGCTAGTAAGGCCAGGGGCACGTGGACGGGAGCAGACGGGACTCGCGATGACCGCGAATCACCGAAGCCAACCATCACGTGATTCGACCGCAAGCCACCCTTGCTGCCGTAGTTATTGTCTACTCAATCGTCCTGATCAAGCCGGCGGACTTCCGGCTTATTCTTCAGATCCGACGGACGGAATTCTTTTGGGCGCTGATCGCTTTGGCTGGCGTGATTTTGTTAGGCACTTTGCAAGGGATTCTCGTCGCCATCGTGGTATCGTTAGTTGCCCTGGCGTTTCAGACAGCTGATCCACCCGTGCGCGAGCTCGGACGCACGCCGGGCACGAATGTTTTTCGTCCGCGCTCGAAAGAGCATCCCGAGGATGAGACCTTCCCTGGCCTCTTGATCATTCAACTGGAGGGTCGCGTCTTTTTCGTAAATGCGGAACGAATCGGGGAAAAGATGAAGGCGCTTGCCGATAAAGTACATTCCAAGACCAAGGTCGTAGCGCTCGACGTGAGCGGTGTGCCTGATCTCGAATACACTGCCCTCAAGATGCTGATTGAAGCGGAGAGACGGGAACGGGCTCGCGGCGTGTCGGTCTGGTTGGTCGGGCTGAACCCGAATGTGCTATCGGTGATTCAACGCTCGGCGCTCGGTGAAATTCTCGGGCGAGAGCGAATGCATTTTAATCTGGAGATGGCCGTGGCAAAGTACCTCGCCACGCCTCCGAGCTAGAGCACCGGGGTGACATCCGCTTCCGCTGGCTTCCGTCACATGTCCTCGATTGGTCGAAATTAATCGCGCGGCTTAGCAAAGATGGCGATCGATGCGATCCCGAAGATCACAGGGAAAATTACGCGGCAATACCGATCAATTTTCTTGGCCCGCTCTGTCTGCTTGTTTTTATCCAGGATTGTCGTCACCAAAACCTCAATCAAGGAAAAGAAAACAAGCAACGTGCTCGTTAGAATAAAGGCATCGAGGCGCGTCATGTAAGGTAGCCGCGGCAGTTGGCTATCAACGGCGAAACGATAAGCAATCAGCGTAAGCATTGAGGTCACGGCGATGCTAACCTGAGAGCTGGCGTTAATCGGGTCGATCCAGAAAACGGACCACGACATCATCACGATGAGAACGAGGGGCAGAATCACTTTCAAAATGTAGTACTGCACGTTGCGGGAAGCGGTGAACTCGAAGACGTAACCCGAAAGCTCCAGACCCGGCGCAAGAGTGTAAACCATGTTCTTGATCTCCCATTTTTCGACAGTCCAATCCGGCAGGGTAATCGATGGCGAAATTCCGCCCGCC
>WNFY01002819.1_pt1 | contig 24496 bp, 18 predicted proteins | sample 5400091 | NCBI WGS metagenome assembly WNFY01 (sample SAMN13153364, study PRJNA577476) | soil metagenome | isolation source: 60 cm soil or saprolite under grassland replicate 1 | place: USA:California | collected 2016-06-15 | reverse complement strand
TGAAGCACCTGGTGGATGTGACCGTTGAGCACCGTTACCGAGCCGAAGCGTCTCAAATATCCCAGAGCGCGTTCGCTATCGCTAGTCCCCCAGCCCCATTCGGGATAGACTGCCCACAGCGGGATGTGCGCGAAGACGATAATCGGCGTGTCTGGGCCAAGACCCTTTACGTCATTTTCGAGCCATTCGAGTTGCTCATCGCCGAGCTGCCCCAAACCGCCGGCCTGAAGGTCCAGGACGTTGACCAGAGCAATGAAATGGACGCCGTTCTTCTTGAAACTGTACCAACCGGAACCTTTCGCTTCAACGCGCTTCAAGTACCGGTCACGGTAAAGCTTGCCGCCATCGTTGAGCACGTCGTGCTCGCCGGGCACATAGAAAACATCCTTGGTCCGACAGCTCTTGAGAACCTCATCGAATGTGTCGAACTCCTCCGGCTTCGACAACTGGGTGATGTCTCCCGTGTGGATAAGGAAAGACGGTGGGGTGGGCATCGCGTTAATGCGATCCAGCGCAATCTGGAACGTCGCAGTAACATCTTTGTTCGCCTCTTTGCTGAATCCGATGTGGCTATCGCTGATCTGGAGAAAACTGAGATCGGTAGCGGTCGGCAACGAGTCTCCGGTCTTGGCGATCTGGGCAAGGGTTTTCGACGCCAGGACGCCGCCGCTGACGGTCCAAAGCAAGCCGGTACCGGCCCATGCCATGCAATGGAGAAAACCACGGCGATCAATCCCGTCATGTTCGTGATCCTGAGAAATGTAGTCAGACATAATATTTGTTTTCTTAAGGTTTAGGTTTGCTTGGTAATTGTCTTTCACCTGTGCTTACTGATTTCGCGCGACTTTATTCCCGCTTTGATCAAATCAGCTGTTTTCATAATTTCCTTTTCAGGTTGTGATATCTGTCTGGCGCGTCTGTTTTTTCGTGTCGGCATGAATGTGCTTCTATCTCCTAAAGCGGAAAGGCCGCCTCAAACCCGCCACGACTGCGCAGTTTTTTTGGATCGGCCTTCGGCCGTGCTGTAAAAATCCCTCGATCATGTTAGAATTTGCAGCGTCGAGCAGCCTGTATGACGACGCCCTCACCCGCGCAGCAAGAGGTCACCCAACTGCTTGGCGACTGGAGCGGCGGAGACGAGGGAGCGCTGGAGAAGTTGTTCCCGCTGATGCATCGTAGTGCACACGCACCAACACCGTGATTGTTACGCCGGGACCTCGCGTGAGAGGGAGCGCCAATTAAGGCGCGTCCCACTCTGCGCGAGTGATACGAATGGCGCAGCAGTGTTACGGGAGTGGCGCGCCAGGGAGAAAATTCTTCGAAGACATTGCCGCAACTCCGGCCTGACCGTCTCCATCGAAGGGTGTGGGAGGAGAACCGGGTACGCAATCTTCATCATCCGCCGGATCGGCGAACCAGAACACCACGTGGTTCAGATCCGTACGGACCCCGGTGATGTTGTTAAAGGCGAAAGCCTCATCGATGATGGCATCCACGCGGACCGACCCTCTGCCGTCCGCATTTGTGGTAAAGTCCCCGATATACTGAACCGCGCCGAAGGGAGGCACCGGCATTTCGGTCAGGAAGACCGCAAAGGTCGTATTGGGCCGCAGGCCCTCGGCGTGCAAATCCAGCGTATCCACACCGCGAATCTCCTCCCTTGGAAAAACGGTAACTCTCGCCGCCGCGTTCGGCAGGCAGGCTGCGATAGGATCTGAAGCTGGTACCAGGTTGAAGCTGAACGGCCGCAGGCCCTGTGCATGAGCAGCCGCCAGGTTGAAAATGAGTGTTAAACCAAAGGTGGCGATCGCCAGGAAGAGAGAATGTCTTTTCATGATATTTATGGATTGCATAGGTTCAGTTAGGATTGAGGTTGAGTTGTCGTCGTTAAGGCACAACCGTCAGGGTCAGGTCGTTGCCGGTACCGCCTCTGTAGCTCACTTGGAAGTTATTGCCGTTGCTGGCGAAGATCGAGCGGTCGGGCAGGTTACTGAAGCGACCCACAATGGCCGACACCGAGGTGTTGTTAATCACAGTGAGAACTGTGCCTATCGGCAACGTGCCGGTCGTGAAAAAATCGCCGAAGACAAATTGCGCCACGCTGTTAATCCTCACACCCTTGGCGGTAACTTGACTCGCTGTAACAGTAGTGCGATCCAGCGCGCATTTATAGGTCGAGGCGGAGTTGAACGTCAGCGTGTTATTATCAATGGTCAGAGTGCCCGGTTCAGTCGCACTGTTTCCGGGAGAAAGAAATGCTCCGATACCGATCCCTGTTCCGATCGTCACCGCGCCGGCGATTTTGCCCGTGCCCCCGAGTGTGCCTGCGTTGACACGCACCGCGCCGCTGCCCGTGGCCGAGTCGGTCTCATTTTTCACCAAAAGGGTGCCGGCCTCAAGGGTGGTGCCTCCGGTGTAAGTGTTCGCCTCGGTCAGACTGAGCTCGCTATTCCCGGTCTTTGTCAGCGAGCCGCCCGTGCCGCCGCCGATTCCGCCATCCTGGATCAGCCCGGAAAAGGTCGTGCTCAGGTTATTGGCGCCCACCGTCAGCTTATTCGCCCCGAGAAAGATGAGGCCATCTCCTTCGATCGAGCCGGTCGTCAAACCCGAAGCGCTTTGCTGACTTATATCAAGCTTGCCGTTGCCGAAAACCTGCACGCGCGCCGTGCCGCCCGTGGAAACGCCGCCAGCAGAAGAAAACACAATCAAACCACCATCACCTCCGTCCAGACCGCCGTTGGCGATCAGCGTGGCGTTGCCCGCGTCGCCGGGGTTGAATATCGTTTCGCTGGGGATTGCGCCACTGACCGCGGCACCGTTGTTGGTCAAGGTAGCATTGCCAGCGATGCCCGAGTTGAATACAATGAATCCGCCATCACTGTTGGTAAAGGTGCTATCGCCAGCAGTGGGTGAGATGATGTCGGGGATGCCGGAAAATACTACGAAGCCTCCGGTGCCTCCGTTGTTGGTAAAAGTGCCATTGCCTGCGGTTGAGCTTTCTTCGAAACGGAGCACGGAATTATTGGTAAAGGTGGCATCGCCTGCGGTCGAAGTGTTGAAGAAGTTCACCAGGTTATTGTTGGTGAAGGTGGCATTGCCAGCGGTCGAGGTGCCCCCGAAAGTTATGGTTCCAGTGTTGGTGAAGGCAGTTAAACTTCCCGCGGTGGCACTGTTACTGAAGAACATCTGTGCACCGCCAGGGCTAACTACAAAGTTTTGCACGATCCCTGAATTGTTCGTGACGCCCATGCCGCTGATGGTCAACGTCGGCTCGAGAGTCGGCTCGCTCGCGATTGTGAACGCGCTCGCTCTCGGGTTGAACACGATGCCGTTGACCTCCGTATCGAGCGTGATGAAGACGCCTGTTTGATTGGAGCGCGCGAACGTTGCCGTGTCCGCCGGTCCGTTAGGGACGATCGCGGGCGTCCAGTTGGCCGCGGTGTTCCAGTCATCAGTGGCAGGACTTGCCTTCCAGGTGGCGCTCCCGGCAAAGGTGCTGCTCGCTGTTGAAAGAACGAGTGTCAGAATAGCGGCGGCCGAGGGAAGCAAGGCCGACCATTGTCTTTTGATGATATTTATGGATTGCATAGGTTTTTCTTGTTTGCTTTCTATTTGGTTTTTCCGGCGTCTGTTGTTTATGCCGGTTCATGTTGTAAAGCGGAAAGGCCGCCTGAAACCCGCCACGACTGCGCAGTTTTTTAATCGCCTCCCGCCGCGCTGTAAAAATCCGTCGATTGTGTTAGAATTTGCGGCGTCTAGCAGCTTGTATGACGACGCCCCCATCCACGCGGCAAGAGGTCACCCAATTGCTCGGCGACTGGAGCCGCGGAGACGAGAGAGCGCTGGAGAAGTTGTTCCCGCTGGTGCAACCCGAATTGCACCGGCTCGCACACCACTACATGAGCCGGGAGCGCGCCGGCCACACCCTGCAAACCACCGCCATTCTGGACGAAGCCTACCTGCGGCTGGTCGATAATACGAAGCCGGTTTGGCAAGGCCGGACCCACTTTATCGCGGCGGCCGCGCAGTTGATGCGGCGCATCATGGTCGATCATGCCCGTGAACGCCATTCACTCAAGCGTGGCGGCGGCGCGCTGAAAGTAACCCTGGATGAAGCTGCGTTGGTAACGGAAACGCGGTCCGAGGAATTACTCGCCCTGGATGAAGCGTTGGAAACGTTGGGCGCGCAGGACCGACGTAAAGGTCAGATCGTCGAATTGCGCTACTTCGGTGGTTTGACAGTCGAAGAGACGGCTGAATTCCTGAAGCTATCTCGGCGGACGGTGGAGCGCGAGTGGACCATGGCCAAGGCCTGGCTTTACCGGGCCCTGAGCGGGGAAGAAACCTGATGAAGGCTGAGCGCTGGAAACTGGTCAACGATCTTTTCCAGTCAGCAGTTGAACGTGTGCCCGAGGAGCGGGCCGCATTTCTTGGCGAGGCTTGCCATGGTGACGAAGGCTTGCGTCGGGAGGTTGAGTCTTTGCTCACCTCTCATGAGCGGGCGGAGAAGTTTATTGAATTACCGGCCTTCGAAGCCGCTCCCGAGCTTGTGATTAATGACAGGGCGAGCGCACTGATTGGAAAAGTGATTGGTCATTACCTTATCTCGCGCGGGACGAGCGACTCGGGCGCAAAGTCGCGCTCAAGCTTCTCCCGGGTAGCCTAACAACGGATGAGACGCAGTTAAGCCGTTTCAAAAATGAGGCGCGGAGTGCCTCGGCCTTAAATCATCCGAACATTTTAACCGTTTACGAGATCGGCACGGATGGAAACCGGCAATTCATCGCGACGGAGTTCATCGAAGGCATCACCCTGCGCGCGTTGCTCGCGCGCGGGAGGATGAATCCGCATGCAGCGCTGGAAATTGCCGTGCAAGTGGGCTCGGCGCTGGCTGCCGCGCACGAAGCCGGCGTCGTGCACCGCGATATCAAGCCGGAGAACATCATGCTGCGACCGGATGGATACGTGAAGGTGCTCGATTTCGGGATTGCCAAACTGACCGAGCAAAGGCTCGCGTCGGCCGATCATACAGACGAAACAACGGCGGTGCTGCAAACGCGACCGGGGTTAGTGTTAGGCACGGCGCATTACATGTCTCCGGAACAGGCGCGCGGGCAGAAGGTGGACGCGCGCTCGGATATTTGGAGCTTGGGCGTAGTGCTTTACGAAATGGTGGGAGGCAGCCCGCCGTTCCGCGGCGAGACGCCGAGCGACTGCATTGCCTCCATTCTTACAACGGAGCCACCACCTTTATCCGGCGTATTGCCGGACGTCCCGCTCAAACTCGAATCCATTCTGCAAAAGGCTTTGCGCAAAAAAAGTGATGAACGTTACCAGACGATCAGGGAGATGCTCGCCGACCTCCGCACTCTCAGGGGAGAACTGGAAGCGCAAAGCTCCGTGCCGCAGATCAAAGCGCGTGCTGAATCTATCGTTAGCAAAATCGAACGTCACAAGCGGGGCGTGCTACTCACTCTGGCGGCGGCGCTCCTGGTGGCCGCGGCCGTTGCCTACTTTTTCTTCTTTATCGCCCCGGCGCCATTAACGAATGAAAAATCCATCGCCGTTCTGCCGTTTGAAAACCTGAGTGAGGAAAAATCCAACGCCTACTTCGCCGATGGGATCCAGGACGAAATTCTGACCCGGCTCTCAAAAATCGCGGATCTCAAAGTGATCTCGCGCACGTCCACGCAGCGTTATAAAAACACGTCTCAAAAACCTTCTGAGATTGCGAACCAACTCGGTGTCGCCAATCTCCTTGAAGGTAGTGTCCAGAAAACAAATGATCAGGTGCGCGTGAATGTCCAACTGATCAGAGCCGCGAATGATTCACATCTCTGGGCAGAGACCTTCGATCGCAGACTGACCGACATCTTTTCCGTCGAGAGTGAGGTGGCCAAAGCGATTGCCGATAAGTTACGGGCGAAACTTACCGGTCAGGAAGAACAAGTCATCGCAGCCAGACCGACAAACAATCCTCAGGCGTACGATGCCTACCTGCGTGGTCTGGCTTATACACTGAAAACGGGAAACTCACCCGCGAATACGCTTGCGGCACAGAAACATCTCAAAGAAGCAGTGCGTTTGGACCCCAAATTCGCCCTTAGTTGGGCGCTGCTGTCATATGTCGATGCGCTCGGCTATCTCACACTCACCCTTCAACCGACGGTCGCGCTCCGTGAAGAGACGGGGCAGGCAGCTGAAACGGCGCTCACTCTTCAGCCAAATCTCGGCGAGGCCAAATTAGCAAGGGGATATTACTACTACGCCTGCCTGAAAGATTACGACGCGGCGGTGCGTTACTTTGAGCAAGCACGTCAGTTTCTGCCGAATAGCAGCCAGATTCCTGAATCGCTGGCTTACGTTGCGCGCCGGCGAGGTCAGTGGGACCGGAGCGAGTCCTATTTCAACGAAGCTGAGCGGCTCGACCCGCGGAACGTTTCCCTGCTCACGCAGCATGCCCAATCCTACGTGATAGTTCGTCGCTTCCCCGAGGCGCTACGAAAGTTTGATCAGGTGCTCGATGTTATACCGGACGACCTGGACACCATTGGGCAGAAGGCGGGTGTTGCACAAGCGCAAGGCGACCTTCCGCGGGCTGCCGCACTCCTCGCTCCGTTGCATCCCCCCGCCGACGACACGGGCGCCGTGGAAATACAAGTTTACCAGGCGATCCTGGAACGTCGCCCTGCACAAATGATTTCTCGGCTAAAGGAAATACTTGCCAAGCCCGATCCAGCGTTGGGCTACAACAATGGCGAACTGCGCTTTTGGTTAGGCTGGGCGCTAGACGTCGGCGGCGACCATGCCGCCGCCCAGGAAAGTTGGCGACAGGCGCGCACCGAACTGGAACCGTTCCTCAAAGAACAGCCGGATAATTATCTGCTCATTGGAGATCTCGCGCTGGTCAATATGGGCCTTGGAGACAAAGCCGCCGCGTTCGCTTTGTCAGAGCAGGCGATGACTGTGCTCCCGCTCGAGAAAGACGTGGTAGATGGTCCCGCTCCAATCGAAGTCCTCGCCCGGGTTGCTGCACAACTGGGAGAGCCGGGCCGCGCCATTACCGCGTTACAGAAACTGCTGTTGATACCTTCGGAGGGCGCGCTCGCTTGGCGCGGGCCGCTCACTCCCGCGCTACTTCGGCTCGATCCAATGTTCGATCCGCTCCGGAACGACCAACGCTTCCAGGAATTGATAGTAGAACGTACCTCAAAATCTCGCTAAGTTCGCGCGAAGCCTTTGCTAGTTAAACGCTCGCGGCGGTAACGCGCTCAGCCTGATACTTCGATGCTCTATGACACCGCACAAGCTTTCTTCCTTCGCGGCAGCCGTTCTTTGCTTCACCTTTGTGTCCTCGATGAACGCGCAACAATCCCCGGCAGAACGGGTCGCTGAAATTCAGTCTGCACTACGCGATGCCAAATTGGACGGCTGGCTCTTTTACGATTTCCGGCACAGCGATCCCCTCGCCTACCGGATTTTGAAGCTGGACGAAAAGATGTTCGCGTCGCGCCGCTGGTTCTATTACGTCCCGGCGTCGGGCGAACCGGTGAAAATTGTACAGTCGATCGAGCAGTTCAAGCTCGACTCACTTCCGGGCAGAAAACTTATCTTTCGCGGCTGGCAGGAATTGCATGCGCGGCTGAAGGAAGTGCTGGGCGCTTCGGGGAAGGAATCGAAGCGTCGTATTGCGATGCAATATTCGCCGATGAACGATATCCCCTACATCTCACGCGTGGATGCTGGAACGATCGAGCTCATCCGCTCGTTTGGAATAGAACCCGTCACGAGCGCGGAACTGGTGCAACGATTCGAGGCCGTGTTTTCTTCGGCGCAGCACGAGATGCATGTCCAAGCCTCCGATAAAATGCATCGCATCATTCAGGAGGCGTTTGTGGAGATTGCGCGCCGGATTCGCGCCGATGAACCAACGACTGAGTGGGACATCGCGGAGTTCATGTTGCGTCGTTACAAGGAAGAAGGGATGGAGCAGGAGCCGATGATTGTGGCGGTGAACGCGAATACCGCGAATCCGCACTACATGCCGACAAAGGAAAAGAACTCGCCGATCAAGCGCGGCGATTTCGTGTTGATCGATGCAGCTACGAAACTGGACAAACCGGACGCGGTGGCGACTGACCAAACCTGGACTGGTTACGTTGGCGAATCTGTTCCGGAAGAGTACTCACGTATTTTCAACATCGTGCGGGAAGCCCGCGATTCGGCGGTCGATTTCGTTCGCAAGAATATCCGCGCAGGTAAACCGATTCGTGGCGCCGAAGTGGACGACGTCTCTCGTGGCGTAATTACACGCGCGGGTTTCGGCGAACAATTCACACATCGGACCGGCCATTCGATTGGCGAAGAAACCCATGGTAATGGCGTCAACATCGACGATTTCGAGACGCGCGATTCGCGGCGTATCATTCCCAGAGTTTGTTTTTCGATCGAGCCGGGAATTTACCTCGAAGGAAAGTTCGGCGTTCGATCCGAAATTAACGTTTACGTTTCCGATAAAGATATCGAAGTCACCGGGCAGCCAATTCAAACGGAGATCATTCCGATTCTAAAACCAGAAGTGGACTTGCATTAGCTCACAACGGCGCTGCACAGGTTTTCCGCTTAGCAGCCTCCGCTAAGGCTCCGGGTCGCCAAGGACGGCGGACGCTGTGATTCAAGGCGCAAAAAAGTTCGCTTCGGCGAGCCGCCGAAACCAACAGGCTGGCAGCCTATGCTCCCCAGCGTTACGCTTTCGCGTAAATTTCGGACCCGGACTTCGCGAACTCGGTCGCCTTCTGTTTTAGCCCCTCTTCCACCACAGCTTCTTCGCTCATTCCGCGCTCGGCTGCGTACTTGCGAACATCTTCTGAGATACGCATGGAGCAGAAGTGAGGGCCACACATCGAACAGAAGTGTGCGGTCTTGACGCCTTCGGCGGGAAGAGTTTGACGAATCTGTTGCCCATCATCTTCACCCCCTACCTCGCGGGCTTGACTGTCTATGTCGCCTCATCCCGGTCGGCTCCATTCTTCGTGGAACTCGCGAGCGGTCACCGGGTGGCTATGGTCGGGAGATAACCGATGGAGCCCGGGGGAGTTGTTTCGAGGGCCAGGGATCGGCGGCTCATCAAAACCGTCTCCTCAGAAAAACATCGTCGCACAGGATCGCCTCAGATAGAGAAAGCCTATGCCGGAATCTGACGATAATCTTCGTCTCGAGATCCGGCATATTCTCTTCATCGACATCGTCGGTTACTCGAAGCTCTTGATCGAGGAGCAAAAGGAGCGCCTCGGCCAACTGACATCGATCGTGCTCGGGACAGCGCACGTGCGCGACTCGAGCGACGAACAACTCGTTAGGCTGCCGACTGGCGATGGGATGGCGCCGGTCTTTCGCCGCAGCGCGGAGGAACCGGCCCGGTGCGCGCTCGAGATTGCCGAAGCGCTCCAGAAGCACCCGGAACTTCCGGTGCGGATGGGCATTCACAGCGGACCGGTGAGCGAGATGACCGACGTGAGCGGACGGACCAACGTCGCCGGGGCCGGCATCAACATGGCGCAACGGGTGATGGATTGCGGCGATGCCGGCCACATTCTTCTCTCCCAGCATGTGGCGGATGATCTGGTGCATTCCCGCCAATGGGCGTCGCGGCTGCGCGATCTCGGTGAGTGCGAGGTCAAGCACGGTGTCCGGCTCCATTTGGTCAATCTCTACGCCGAGCCGCTGGGCAACGCTGCGGTGCCACAGAAATTCCAGCAGGCCAAGCCAAAGCCCGCCGCAGAGAAGCCGGCGCGGCGCAGCAGCGTCGGATGGATCGCCGCGCTTGTGTTCGTCGCGATTCTTGCGGCTGGCGCAGCATATTATTTCACGTCGCATCGATCGAAGTCCGCGACCATTCCCGAAAAATCGATCGCGGTGCTGCCGATGGTCAATTCCACCGGCGATCCGGCTAACGAGTATTTCTCCGACGGTATGTCGGAAGAATTTATCTCTTCGCTCTCGCGTTTGCAGGAGCTCAAGATCGTCGGGCGCACCTCGTCGTTTCAGTTCAAGGACACGAAGGACAACAGCAAGACGATCGGCGAAAAGCTCGGCGTGTTTTATCTGCTCGAAGGCAGCGTGCGGAAATCGGCCGATCGGGTCCGCATCGCGGTGGCGCTGATCAAATCCGGCGACGGCGCCAATGTCTGGTCGGAAACCTACGACCGGGAACTGAAGGACATCTTCGCGGTGCAATCGGAGATTGCCGGCGCAGTGGCGAAGGAACTCAAGGTCGCGCTGCTCGGGAGCAACGGGCAGACCGCGCAGCTAACTACCGCAGCCACGCCTTCGAACCAGAACGTCGAAGCCTACAACGCCCTTTTGCAGGGAAATTTTTACTCCAACCGGTTCACTGCGGAGGATTTTCGCAAAGCGATCGGCTACTACGAGGAGGCGATCCGGCTCGACCCGCGTTACGCGCTCGCCTATGCGAAGCTGTCGAGAGCGGCGAATAGTCTGGCCATCAACTTCGCCGGGCTTGCGACTAAAGAAAGGGAAGAGCTAATCGCAAAAGCGCGCACCTCGGCGAAGCGAGCACTCGAGCTGGATTCGAATATCGCCGATGCGCATTCGGCACAAGGCGCGGTTCTGAGGATCCTCGATTTCAATTTCGCCGCCGCGGAAGCGGAATACCGCCGTGCCCTCGAGCTCGAGCCGCAGAATGCCAGCGTGACGTCGAGTCTCGCCTTGCTGCTGTCGAGCCTCGGCCGGCTCGACGAAGCGGTCGCGCTCGGGCAGCGAGCGATTGCGATCGATCCGTTACGCGGCATATCCCACAACAACCTCGCGATCTCGCTCACCGCGCTCGGCCGCTACGGCGAGGCCGAGGCGGTGCTGCGCAAGGCCATCGAGTTACAGCCGCAATCCGCCACGAGCCACATGTATCTGGCGACGATTCAAATTCTGCGCGGAAAACCCGGCGCCGCAGTGGAATCGGCGAAACAGGAAACTGATCCGTACTGGCGCACCTGCGCACTAGCGCTGGCCCACTTTGCCAACGGCGACCGGGTCGAAGCCGACGCGGCCCTGAAAAAGCTGATCGACGAAAACGCCGACGAGGCCGGCAGCCAAATCGCCTCGGTGTATGCCCTGCGCAACGAGCCGGAGAAGATGTTCGAGTGGCTGGAGCACGCCTGGACCACGCACGACAGCGGTGCGACCCAACTGCTGATCGATCCTTTCCTGCGCGCCTACAAGGACGACCCGCGCTTCATCGCCTTCGCGCAAAAGACCGGCGTCATGCCGAAAACCGCCGCCAAGCCATGAGCGCCTTCACTGCGCAGTTGGGCGGTGGAGGGCATCGGCGTCAGACGAAAGTTCGCGACCCGCGAAAGCATTCGGAATCGCCAGGTCGCGGCGGCGACCGCTCCCCCAGACACTCGCGTCTATTCGCGCCTGCCGCGCCGTAGCCTCGGCGAAGGCAGGTAATTCGCGGTTAGTCTTAGGCCTTCGAATAAATCTCCGCGCCGGTCTCAACGAACTCCTTCGCTTTCTGTTCCATTCCGGCTTGAAGCGCCTGTTCCTCCGAAAGTTTTTGTTCAGCGGCAAATTTCCGAACGTCTTCCGTGATTCGCATGGAACATCCGCCTTCGTTAGAACTACGGCGTGACAGGAAAATGCGGACCGCACATGGAGCATCCTCCTACGCTGAAGCTACGGCGGGACAGGGAAATTGGCGGATAAATCGGCTCATGGTTTTGCGTAGATCTCCGCTCCGGTTTCTTGAAATTCTTTCGCCTTCTCCTGAAGACCTTGCTCAATCGCCGCGGCTTCATCGATGCCCTTTTCCGCAGCATATCGTCTAACGTCTTCAGTTATCCTCATGCTGCAGAAATGGGGTCCACACATACTGCAGAAATGAGCCGATTTTGCGCCTTCGCTCGGCAACGTTTCGTCATGAAATTCGCGCGCGGTTTCGGGATCGAGGGCGAGATTGAACTGATCTTCCCACCTGAACTCGAACCGCGCTTTGCTGATGGCATTGTCGCGGTATTGCGCGCCGGGATGGCCTTTCGCTAAATCGGCGGCGTGCGCCGCAATCTTGTAGGCAATGACGCCGTCTTTTACGTCTTTCTTGTTCGGTAAACCGAGATGTTCTTTCGGCGTGACGTAGCACAGCATAGCGCAGCCGTACCAGCCGATCATGGCCGCGCCGATCGCGCTCGTGATGTGATCGTAGCCGGGTGCGATGTCGGTGGTGAGCGGGCCGAGAGTGTAGAATGGCGCTTCGTCGCACCACTCGAGCTGTTTCTCCATGTTCTCTTTGATCATGTGCATGGGGATGTGGCCCGGGCCTTCGTTCATCACTTGCACATGCTGTTTCCAGGCGCGCTGAGTCAGCTCGCCTTGCGTGTAAAGTTCGGCGAATTGCGCTTCGTCGTTTGCGTCCGCGATTGAACCCGGCCGCAAACCGTCGCCGATGGAAAAGCTAACGTCGTAGGCGGCCATGATCTCGCAGATCTCATCCCACTTCGTGTAGAGAAAACTTTCCTGATGATGCGCGAGGCACCATTTCGCCATGATGCTCCCACCCCTCGAAACAATCCCGGTTGCGCGTTTAATTGTTAAAGGGATGAAGCGTAAGAGCACGCCGGCGTGGACGGTGAAGTAATCGACCCCCTGCTCCGCCTGTTCGATGAGCGTGTCGCGATAAATTTCCCACGTCAATTCTTCCGCGCGACCGCCAACTTTTTCGAGCGCCTGATAAATCGGAACCGTGCCAATGGGCACAGGCGAGTTGCGGATGATCCATTCCCGCGTGGCGTGAATGTTTTTGCCCGTGGAAAGGTCCATTACAGTGTCGGCGCCCCACTTGGTTGCCCAACGCATCTTCTCCACTTCTTCCTCGATCGACGACGCGACGGCGCTGTTGCCGATGTTGGCGTTAATCTTTACACGGAAGTTGCGGCCGATGATCATCGGCTCGCTTTCCGGGTGATTGATGTTGGCCGGAATGATGGCGCGACCGCGCGCGACTTCTGCCCGCACGTACTCCGGCGTTATTTCATCGGGGATGTTGGCACTGAAACTCTCTCCGCGGTGCTGATGGGCCAGATCGTTGCGGGCAATTTTTGATGTTTGATGTTTGATGTTTGATTGACCGGAATTTCCGTCTTCTGACCTCTGATCTCTGACCTCTGACCTCTGAGCGCGTCCGAGATTCTCTCGGACGGCGATAAATTCCATTTCTGGCGTGATGATTCCTTTCCTCGCATAATAGAGTTGCGTGACTGGATGTGATTTTGCGCGCAAAGGTTTGCGCGCAAAATCACGGCGCGCCCGGCGGTCGCGCCCTACCTCGCCGTTTTGCCCGTTCGAATTCTCCGCGTGCTTTTCCGACAAGTATCCATCATCGATCGGCTGAACTTTTCTGCCTTCGCATTCTTCCACGTCGCTGCGATCACGGATCCACTTCGCCCGCAGCGCCGGCAAACCTTGTTCGACATCGCCGGCAAAATCTCCATCACCCCACGGCCCGCTTGTGTCGTAAACGCGCACCGGCTGGTTGGCTTCGATCTCGCCGTTCATCGTTTTCGTCGGCGCGAGCGAGATTTCGCGGAATGGCACTTTGATCTCAGGATGCAATTTACCGGAGGCGTAAACTTTGCGCGAGTTCGGCAAGGTGCTAGCACTGCCATTATCTTTCGCTTCCCCGTTTTTGTTTTGTGCGATCATATTTAAGCCACTGATTTACACGGATGAAATACAGATAACTCAATTCTCCGTGATTTCTGATCCGTGAAAATCGTGTCCATCTGCGGCAAAAAAATTAAAACCATGCGCGAAAAATCGCATGGCCAAGCCTCGCTCCCTTCGGCGGCATTACCCGCATCAGGTTCAAGGGGTTCGTCTTAACGACATCTCAGCCAGGCGGCTCCCCCGCACTACATGTTCAGAATAAGACCCCCATCGGAAAAGTCAACGCAGGGCTACCGAACCGGGCACGCGAGAAAAAGCGGCCCGCTGACAAGCAGCAAGCTGTGCTGAAGCGCCGCTGCCCTACCAGGTTGTGCTAAAGCGCGGGCTATCCCGCCGGTTTGGCCGCCGTTTCGGCCTTGACGTTGGTATGAAAGATGGCCTGCCACGCGCCATTCTTCATTTTCCAAACGGATCCGGCGTTGTAGGTACCGGAGGCGTCCTTCCCATCATAGGTGCCCTCGATGGTGACCGTGTAACTCGACATCATCGTGTCTGCTCCACTAGCGACAGCGGTATAATCGCTGATGGCAAACGATTTCATATCCCACTTTTGCATGTCATCTAATTCCTTCTGCATATTGGAGACGCCCTCGGCGTAAACTCCGAGGAAATCCGCGGCCACAACCTTCTTGAAGTCGGCAGTGTTCTTGTCTTTGAACGCCTGCCAGGCGGCTTTTTCCTTGGCTTCCAGCGCGGCCTTGTCCGGCGGCGCGGCGATTGCAAGGATGGTGGTCGCGAAGAAGGCTGCGATTGTGTAAGTCATGTATTTTTTCATAGGTTCTTTTTGTTGGTGGTTAAGCCTGAGCCTAGGGAGACCAGCTGCATGGTCAACCCACAAAAAGCCCGACCACTGCAACCCGCCTTTCAGGGAACGATAACGTCGGATTCGAGCAATGGGGCCCGTGGAGGAGTTGACGCTGGCGTCGGCAAAGGAAATGCAGATTCGCCGATCAGGTCTGCCAAACTCGAATCCACCTCCTGAACGACGGGTTCAATGGGCACATCGGGTACTGATTTGCCTTGCCGCCGATAATCCGCCACCAACATCGGCGGCTGCTTCTTCACGGCTAGCGCTCGATAATTTTCGATTCCGACGCTAATCGCCTGGGCGAGTCTCCCGCGCCAATCTTTCTCCGCGATCAGGCGACTTTCGCCGTGCTCCGTCAGGAACCCGCCTTCGACCAGCACAGCCGGCACCTGCGTCAGGCGCAGCACAGCGAATCGCGCCCGCTTAATTCCGCGGTCGAACTCGGGGATATGTCCGAGCAGGGAATGATAGATGCAAGCCGAGAGCGCCATGCTCTGGGCATCCACCCGGCTCCCCGCTTGCACGCTGGCAGAACTGGAAGTCACCCAGTTGTCGGAGGTCGATGGCGCTCCGCGGGGCGTAAATGAAAAAATTTCAAAACCGGTTGCGCTCGGATCACGATCGGTCGCGTTGAAGTGAATGCTGACGAAAATCGAGTCACGCGCGGCGTTGGCAATCCGGGCGCGAACTTCCAATGGGACAAAGTAATCGCCTTCGCGAGTCATGATCACGCGCAAGCCCTTGGCCTGCAAAAGCGGGCGCAACTGCCGCGCCACGTCGAGCACGAAATCCTTTTCGGACCCATAACGACAGACCGCGCCTTTGTCATGGCCGCCGTGCCCGGGGTCCAGAACCACCGTTCGTATTCGGCCCATATTTGCGACGCGGTGTGGACGCACGAGCGGTTCGATCGTCTTGGCCACATCTGTACGCGAAACCAAAAATTTTCCGTCATGGTCGAGCAGCGGGAAGCATAACCAACTGCGCGCGCCGTTAATGATGACCTCGCGGCTGTCGCGGATAAATTCGAGCGGATTCTTCACCGTCTCGAGTTTGATTTGCGCTCCGGAAGGCGCGACTTCGGCCGGCAATCCGTAAAACTTCGATATATTGTCAACCGTCAGGTAATCGCGACCATTCACTTTAATGATCTTCCAATCGTCCGAGGCAAAACCCGGATGCGAAATGATGAAAACGCTTACGAACACGGGGCCAAACAAACGTTTTAGCATATGATCATCTCCCGACTACGGTAGCGAAAAGGCTACTGGTCTCAAGTCATCGCGAGACAAGCCCGTGGTCATAAACTTTCGTGCGGAATTAATTGACTCGTCGGTTTGTTTCGCTAAAGGCAGGAAATGTTTTCGCCCCTTCGACACACTTCTGGCGGTTGGTTCACATTCGTTCTGTGCAGTGTCGTGGTTGTATTTGCAATCCCGGCCAACGCCGCTCGGGCACTGCCTAAATGCTGCGTTTGGCGAGTGACCAACGCAAGAGTCTCGTTCTATTTGGTCGGCTCCGTTCATGCGCTCGGTGAAGATGATTATCCGCTGCCAGCTCCATACGAGATCGCACTAAGGGACGCGAAACGGTTCCTCTTTGAATTTGATCCGACCCGGCATGCCGAATTCGAAAAGAAATTAAACGCAGTCGCCAGGTACCGTCACAGCGAAGACATCCGTTCGAAGATTGACCCGAAACTCTTCGCCTGGCTCCAGCAAAATATTTCGACCGTCAATAGCGATGCTCGCCGCGGAAAAAAATCCCAGGCTACCGGTTTTGATAGCGGACTTGGCTACAAACCGTGGTGGATCGCCCAGCATCTCGTTGACAAGAATGCTTACAGCAATGTCTCTGCTTCTCGGGGTTTGGATGACTATTTCCTCGGACGCGCCCAAAGGCTGGGAAGAGAGATAGACGGTCTCGAATCAGTGGACGAGCATGTGGCTGTTCTGGGTGGCTTGTCCGATCGCGATGGCGAAATCATTCTACGTGATGCCTTGGCGCCTCAGAAGACTGGCGCGGCCCAACTAGCCAGAATGCGGCGGGCGTGGCGAAAAGGCGATACGGCTACGCTCTGGGCGAGCGACACGCGTTTCCATAAAGAAGCACCCTGGATTACAGCGCGTTTTGTTGATGACCGAAACCGCAAATGGGTGGAGCGGATCGAGGAAGAATTGAAGAGCGGCAAGCCGACGGCGATTGTTGCAGGTGCGCTGCACTTTTCTGGCCCGAATAGCATTGTGAGATTGCTGGAAAAGCGCGGCTACACAATCGAGCAATTGTAACGGCGGTTTGGACGCGATCCTCAAGAAAACGCTCTCGCCGCGAGCGCTGCTTCAACGGAAGTGTGTTTATGAGGTCTAATCTCTGATTAGAAAACTCCGCGCATTCATTTTTCCCAAAAACAATGAAATCATTTGTTCCAGTCCTGGTCGCGGTCTTTTGCGCGTGCAATTTGAGCGCACAAACCGAATCGCCAAAGTCAAAACCTTTCGGCAGCGCTACAGCCGCCCCGAACGCCCAAAAACCTCCGCGTCCTGTCACGATCGCTTCTCCTCAGTCTGGAAATCAAACGGCAAAACCGGAGACTGAAAAAAATCCTCCGCCGCTGGATGCGAGCAACAGGGATACGTCGGCGAAACCACAGGATGATTTCTTCATGTACGCCAATGGCGGCTGGATCAAGCGGACTCAGATTCCGCCCGAATATTCGCGCTGGGGCAGCTTCAACGAGTTAATCGAGAACAACAATGATGCGCTGCATGACATTGCGGAAAAAGCGGAAGGCACACGTGTCGATCCGCGCCTCGCGCCGGAAACAGAGAAGGTAAGCAATTACTACGCGAGCGGAATGGACGAGAAAACGATCGAGGTAATGCGCACGAAGCCGCTGGATGAAGAGTTTAAAAGGATTGACGCAATCAAGGATCGCAATGATTTGCTCAAAGAGATCGCGCATCTCCACAGCACGGGTGTGGGCGTCCTTTTCGGTTTTGGTTCCGGCCAGGATGACAAAGACAGCACGCACGAGATTGCGCAGGCGATCCAGGGTGGGCTCGGCATGCCGGACCGCGATTACTACACGAAAACCGATGAGGCATCGAAAAAGCTGCGGGACCAATACGTCGACCACGTCGCAAAAATGCTGACGCTCCTTGGTGAACCTGCCGGAACGGCCGGCGAACAGGCCAAGCAGATCCTCGCGCTCGAGACGAAACTCGCAGAAGCCTCCAGGACACGAGTCCAACTGCGCGATCCGCAAAAGAATTACAATAAAATGCCGGTGCGCCAGCTCCAGGACCTGACTCCTGACTGGAATTGGAACGATTATTTCAACGACATCGATTTGCTGGAGCCTGGCAGCATTAACGTGCACCAGCCGGAATTTTTCAAAGCCGCCAACGAGGTGTTCAAGAGCGCGCCGCTGGACGATTGGAAGGCCTATTTACGCTGGCATCTCGTCAATGCGGCTGCGGAAGAACTCTCCAGGAATTTCGTTGACGAAGACTTCAACTTCAAAGAGCGGACCCTGCGCGGCACGGAAAAAATCAAACCGCGATGGAAACGCGTCATCGCTTCCACCGACGACGCAATCGGCGAAGCACTCGGCAAATTGTACGTGGCGTTCTATTTCCCGCCAGAGGCCAAGGCGCGCGCGCTCGAACTCGTGAACAATTTGAAAGAAGCGCTCGCCGACCGCATCAAAACGCTGGACTGGATGGACGAGCCGACCAAGCAGGAGGCGCTTAAGAAACTGGCCGCGATGGGAGTCAAAATCGGTTACCCGGATAAATGGCTGGATTATTCATTATTACCAGTCGACCGCGGACCATTCGTCTTGAATGCGATGCGTGCGGCAAAATTCGAAACAACCCGCGACCTGAGCAAGATCGGCAAGCGAGTCGATCCCACGGAATGGGGCATGACGCCGCCGACGGTGAACGCGTATTACAATCCGAACAGGAACGAAATCGTGTTCCCTGCGGGAATTTTGCAGCCGCCGTTTTTTTATGCTAACGCGGACGATGCCGTCAATTACGGCGGAATCGGCGCGGTCATTGGACACGAAATGACGCACGGGTTCGACGATCGGGGCCGTCAATTCGATGCGAACGGGAATTTGCGCGACTGGTGGACGCCAGAATCCGCCGCGAAGTTCAAAGAGCGTTCACAGGCGATCGTGAAGCAATACAGCGAATACGAGCCACTGGCTGGTTTGCATATCAACGGCGAACTGACTCAGGGTGAAAACATCGCCGATCTGGGCGGCGTGAAACTCGCCTACGCCGCGCTACAGAAAGCGCTCGATAATCATCCGGAGGAGCGCAACAAAAAGATCGACGGTTTAACACCCGAGCAACGTTTCTTTTTGTCGTTTGCGACGATTTGGAAATCCAAGCAGCGCGACGAAGATTTGAAATTACGGCTCAACACCGATCCGCATTCGCCCGCCCGCTATCGCGTGGACGGGCCACTCTCGAATCTGGCTGAGTTCCAAAAGGCGTTTAATCTACCCTATAATTCCCCGATGGTTCGGCCGCCAGATAAGCGCGTCAATATTTGGTAGGGCGCGACCGCCTGGCGCGCCGCAAATGGAGGGCCCGGCGGGTCCGCCCCTACCGAATCTTGCCGTCCCGCGTTCTTGTCATTCTGAGCGGAGCGAGGAATCTTTCAATAGATTCTAACTTTGCGATGAATGGCACGCGCTATCGATCAGCGGGACTCAGCGTCTAGATCTGTCGGCTCGACAGAGTCTCGCCCCACCAGTTACTCCTTTACGATCTTGCCACCCCACGAGAGCACTTTCGCTTTCGCCCCCGCTGCTTCAGCTTCCTTGATGTTGCCGGCCCGATTGTAAAACAACGAAAGACTGGTCCAGGCGATCTGGTCGTTAGGCCGAAGCTCAGTCGCTTTGTTGCCGGCTTCGATCGCTTCAGCGAATCGCCCGACTTTCATCAATGCCATGCCGAACGCATGCCAGCCGTCGAAAAACTCCGGATCGATTTCGACACAGCGCCGGTATTTCTCGACCGCGCTCTCCAGCTCGCCGACGGCGAGATCGCCATTGGCGTCATCAAAGATTTCTTCGGGCGTCATCTGTGCCACAAGAGCAAACCATGAATGAACACGAATTAACACCAATAACAATCCCGTTTGCGACATCTCTTTCTGATCTATTCGCCGTCTGTTCGCACCTATGCGCCGTGGCGGATTATTCGCCCGGCTGAGCTAGGATTTTATGCCCGCGAATCACACAAATTCACGCGAATAGAGATGGAGAAATCATTTATAAGAAGGTCCACGGTTACCGGGCTTCCGTAATTCGTGTCCATTCGTGTCAATTCGTGGTTAAACTCATGCGTGCTTAGCCTTTGGCAAATTGCACGCCGGCCGCTTGCTGCCGCTCCCGCAGCCATTCGTAAAAGACAAGTCGTCGCTTGTTGTTCAAGAGCCGTTTTTCAAATGCCGCTTTCTTCTCGCTATTTCTTGCGTCCGCGGAGGGCTCCCGTTTTTCCAACACAGCGATGAGTCCACTGTCCCCCGCCGGCAAAAAATCAGTAATCTCACCCGGGTTCAGATACGCCACGGCATTCTTAATTGTGAGCATCTCAGGCGACTCCTCCTTCGGTTTCTTGTCCTGGCGTTCCGTTGCTTCCTCCAGCACCGAGAAAGGCGGAAGCTTCTCCACTTTTACTCCCGCTTGTTGGGCTGTTGCTTCGAGCGTCTGGCCGGATTGAGCCGCCTGGCGTAGCTGCTGAGCAATCTCCGCGCCTTTCGTTGACATCAGCTCACGAGCCCGAGAGCCCTTGATCGCCTCCACGATCTTCGGTTTCGCCTCTTCAATACTGAGAGGACGCGCCTCCACGATCCCGGCGAGACGCAGGATATAAAATCCATCCGCCACCTGGACCGGGTCGCCGTTTGGCTCTTTCAGCGATAGTTTGAACGTCGCGGCGCTTAGTTGTGGGTCAACTTTCAACTGCGGATCGGGCTTCGTTGCCGCAAACTCGCCGGTCGTCCGTACCGGCACATGAAATTTCTCAGCCACTTGTTTGAAATCGGCTCCGGGCGCAACCGAACAAGGCTCACATATAATTTGTCGTAGGCCCGTTGGTAATCTACGTTGATCTCCGCTTCCGGGATGTAGACGCCTGTCCCGAGCAGTTGCTTAATTTCATTCAGGCAGAGTTCGTCGCGAACCAGTTGCTCGATGTGCTCCTCGGCAAGACCATTGGGCGCGAGCGCATTTTGCACGAAATCGTTAAACTTGTGAAGGTCGAAGCCCGATTCGCCTTGGAATACCGGTAGCGCACGCACAACCTCAGCGACCTCCGAGGAGCCCGGCCGAATGCCAAGCCGCACCGATTCATGGCGCAAAACCAATAAGTTCAATACGAACTGGGTATAAACCTGGTTCGGATCCTGCACGCCCGGGGTCAGGGCTTGCATGAAATCCGACATGCCAAGGGCTTGCGCCAGGTTGAACAAGCGCACCATTTGCTGGGCTTCCAACATCGAAACATTCCGATCGTAAATGCGAACGAATTGATCGGAGCGCATCGCGCCGTAATCCGGCCGTTGTACGAAATAGAAAACGAAAGGGATCGCGAGAATGGCGATCACGATCATCAACCAGTGACGATGCTTGCGCAGTAACTTCATCATAAGCCGAATGTCCTTTTAACTCGCAGAATTTAGGGAGCATTCAGAGCACGCCAAATAGTTTCTCGAGGACGACCGGCTGCATGACAGGAAGAATGCGGGCTTCTAACAAGAAAATTATGCGGCGACTTCGGTTGCTGTTGCCTGAATCAATTTCCAGGCGTTGCGTAAGTGTTGCTCAGTCGTGAGAACATTTCCCAAGCCGATGCGAATAACGGTTCGGCCGCGCAATTTTGTCTGCGTGAGATAAGCGTGCCCAGAAGCATTGATTCGCTCAACAATCTCTCTATTCAGCTCGTCGATCTTCGACTCGCGAACGCTTTCGGAATTATGTTCATTGCCAGCAATGAAGCGAAAACAAACCACTCCCATACTTACCGGCGTGGCTAGATCGAAACGCTTGTCGATCCTGATCCAATCGGCAAGGAGCTTCGCGAGGCGCACGGATTCGCGAAGACGCGCGGCCATTCCTTCGTGGCCAAAGCTGCGGAAAATCATCCATGCTTTCAGCGCGCGGAATCGCCGGCCGAGCTGAATGCCGTAATCCATGTAATTCTTCTGAGCCTCCACAGTATCGCCGCGCAGATATTCGGGCACGAGCGTGAAGACGCGCCGCAACCGCTCCAGGTCGCGCACATACAGGACGCTGAAATCGAGCGGAACGAAAAGCGTTTTGTGCGGATTCACCACAATCGAATCCGCTTTGTTCCAACCGGCTGTGAGTGATTTGTATTCCGGCAAAATGACGAAGCCGGCGCCGTAAGCACCGTCAATGTGCAACCACATCTTGTTTTCGCGGCACACTTTTGCAATCTCGGAAACTGGATCGACGCTTGCGGTCGATGTTGTGCCAACGGTCGCAATAACCGCGAGCGGTTTGAATTCGTCGCGAATATCGCGCGCGACTGTTTCATATAGTGCGCGCACGTCCATACAGAAGGCGGCATCAACAGGAACGCGCTGCACATTTTCTTCACCCAGCCCGAGCGCGATCGCCGCTTTTTCCGCCGAGCTATGCGCCTGCTCGGAAGCGTAAATGCGAAAGACGGGCGCGCGCGCGCCAACGAGTCCGCGCTTGCGTGTCGACGGCGCAGCTTCCTCGCGCGCCACCGCCAGCGCGTGCATTACGCCGACGGAAGCCGTATCGTAAACCACGCCGTCGAATTTCTTTGGTAACTGCATCCACTGCCGCAACCAATCGATCACGAGCGTCTCAAGTTCGGTCGCAGCCGGCGATGTGCGCCAGGTCATTGCATTGACATTGAGCGGCGCGGTGATGATTTCGCCAAGGATTCCGGGCGCAGTCGTAGTCCAACCGAAGTAGCCAAGAAACATCGGATGCCCCCAGTGCACCATGCCGGGAACGATGAAACGATCGATATCGGCCAGAATTTTCTCGAATGACTCGCCCTCTTCTGGCGGCTGCGCCGGCAATGCGGCGAGAATTGCGCCGGGCTTATCGTCAGGTCCGACGCGCAGCTTCGCGATGTTCTCTCGATAATCGGCGATCCAATCCGCAAGTTCGTGCAATTGCTTGCGGAATTCCTGGGGCGCCGTGTCACCGAGCGATTCTCGATCTTTCATTGTGTGATTAGGTTTCTGAAGCCGCCACTCTGCGGGCAGCGCGGCGAGTGGGTCTTTAACAAGCCAGCGCCACGCTTCCCACGGGAAGCGGCTACAGCTAAAAAGCAAAGCCGAAACTGAAATGGAATGCGCCGAAGTCTTCATCGGCCCGAGGATCGGGATTGACGCCGTAATCGAGACGAATCGGCCCGACCGGCAGTTTATAACGCAACCCTGCACCCACAGCATAGCGCATGTCATTCAGGCCGACTTCTTCTGATGTCGGCAATAAATTGCCCGCATCCGTGAAAACCGCACCCTGCAATTCTCCGAAAATTGGAAAGGTGTACTCGATATTAAACACGGTGTAAAATTCACCGCCGATTGGATGACCCTTTGGGTCATGTGGACCGAGATCGCGATAACCAAAGCTTCGCACGGTGTCGCTTCCCCCAATGAAAAAACGCTCATCGATGGGAATTGCGGTCGCTTCCGCGGGACCGCTCACGGTAAGCGAATGAATAATGCCGGCACGCGCGCCGAATGCGATCGAAGACTGTTGAAACCAGCGCTGAAACGGAGTGCCTGGTTTATCCTCCACCACACCGGGAGTAAGCGGTTTCGGTCCGAAAGGAAGGTAATAGCCCACGCGCATCGTTCCGCGGATATATTCGATGTCGCTTCCGAACGCGCTCGAAGCCAAATCTAACGTATTATTGATCAGGAATCCGCGCGGGTTCACGAACGGACTTTCTCGCATGTCGATTGTATTTGTGAAGCCCAGCGTATTTACAAAGTAATCCTGGTCGCCGAGGAAGACTGGCTTGATGTCGGCATCGATTATTTTGACGTGGCGAACAGCGAAGGTCACGCCGGCCTCGTCGTACTTAGTGATCTTTCGCGTTAGCTCGAGTCGTCCGCCCAATTCAAATTTCGTGTAGCCATCGAACGCGAAAGTGAACGCAGCAAAACGAGCTTTAAAGGAAAAATCCGTATCCAAAAAAAACGGATCTTCGTACAAAATCTCCCCTTTGTATCCTCGCTGTGACACCTCAATCGATGTTGTGAGCGGCCGGCCGTAACCGAAAAGGTCGCGATCTCGATATTGCACCCCCGCGATGCCGCCCTCATACGTGGCGTATCCGATCGAGAAACCGAATTCTTTGCTCTTCGCTTCCTCGGCCGAGATGTCGAGCCGCAAGAGATGTCCATCAACTGGGACGGGCTTAATTTGGACAAGATTAAAGAGGCCTGTCCGCATCAACGTGCGAAACCGCTCATCGAGGACATCGGGGCTATAAGTTTTGCCCCGGAGTTTACTGAACCGTTTGACGACATAACTGGGACGCAGTCGTTCGAGCCCGGTTACTGTAATGCCGTCAAAGCGGTAAACGGGACCTGCTGTGATCGCGACTTGCACCGGCACTCGGCCATCGACTGCCTCCTCGAGCGCGGCGGTGGCCGAGACCTTAACGTCATAATAGCCGCGCGCTCTGAAATACGCCTGGAGACGCCGCGGAATATCGGCCACTCGTGCATCCGTATAAGGCTGTCGCAGAAGATCGAGCATCTGCCCGCGGAGTGTCACGGCATCGTAAATCGTTTGCCCGCTAAACGAGACGCTGCCGAAGAAATACTGCCGTCCCTCATGAATTGGAAGAACCACGTCCACCTGATTCGTTTCCCGATGAAAGGTATAACGCGGCGGATCGGCCACCA
>WNFY01001190.1_pt1 | contig 24501 bp, 30 predicted proteins | sample 5400091 | NCBI WGS metagenome assembly WNFY01 (sample SAMN13153364, study PRJNA577476) | soil metagenome | isolation source: 60 cm soil or saprolite under grassland replicate 1 | place: USA:California | collected 2016-06-15 | reverse complement strand
AACGCCGACGGGCTTGTCCTCGTCGATCAGCATGCTGCGCATGAGCGAATTCTCTTCGAAGAGTTGCGGAGAAGAATGGAGGAGCAGGGAGTCCCAACGCAAAAGCTGCTCCTGCCGCAGACGTTCGATGTGCCGCCGCGCGATGCCGACTGGATCGAACGCAACATATCGATCCTGCAAAAGATGGGAATCGGGATCGAGAGTTTCGGGCCAGGCACCTTCAAGATCGATAGTCTCCCTGGTTTCTTGAGCGTCTCAGATCCGGCGCAATTCATGCGCAAAGTGATTGACGACCTAAAAAGCGCTGGCAACAGCACCTCACCGATGCGGTTAGGTGAGGAGATGATTGCCAAGACAGTTTGTCGGCACGCCGTCAAGGCCAATGATCCGTTGCGCTACCCTGAGATAGAGAAACTGATTCGCGATCTGCTCGACTGCGATCTGCCTTATTGCTGTCCCCATGGACGACCTACCATGATTCAGATTTCGCTTACGGAGCTAGAGAAAAAATTCGGCCGCAAGATGTGATTACGTCAATTCTCGTCTCAACGTAGCGAGCCCTGACTAATGACGAAATCCGAATAACCAATGACGAACGAAGCCCCAACCATCGAATGAGGAAACATCAGCTGCGCGTAAATTTTGACTTCGTCATTTTTCCAGCACAGGTCGCAGCGCCACCGTAGCTTCGCCTGGCAGTATCCAGCGCTCAGACGTAGCAGTTATAGGCGAACCTGCGCCGCCATAGCGGGAAGACTCGCTCGTCCAAAGCGTTTCCCATGTGCAGCCCAATGGGGGCGCAAGCAAAGGCTCCGAAGCAGGCTCCAGGACCTGTCGTTCTCCGAAATTAACTAACAACAGTCGATCATCATCATCCTTTGAAAAATATCTGAGGACGAAACTCCCCGGTCCTAGTACCGCGCCATCGATGGCGCCAAGAACCTGCTGGCGAAAACGGGAATCTTCGCGTCGCAATTTCATAAGATCGATGTGTAGGGAGTACAGCTCGCGATTTTCTTCGCGCTCGGAAAAATCGAGTTTGCAGCGGGCGAATACTTCCGGATCGTCTGGCGCCGGCAAAGTTGTTAAAGCTTCTTCCTCAGTAAGTGACAGGAACGGCGCCAGCCACTCGGCGCGGCCTTTCCGAATGGCGTCGCGCACGGATGCATCGCCTATGTCAGCAAAAAACATGAACGGGCTCGACGCACCGAACTCCTCTCCCTGAAACAGCAGCGGTGTCCAGGGTCCAAGCAAGAGAAACGCGGTCATCGCGCGATAGCGCGCGGGTGAAGTTTGACGACGGACTCGTTCACCCGGTCCTGTATTCGCGATTTGATCGTGGTTTTCGATAAAACAGACGAAAGCCTCCGGGGGAATCCCGAAAGCGGACGATCCACGCCGTGCTTTTCGCCATGAGAGTGCCTGACCTTGGTAAAGGAAACCGTATTTTGCGGCGGAAATAAATTCCTGAGGCGCGCCACGATAATCGCCATAGTACGCCTCCTTCCGACTGGTCAACGCAACCACGGCGCTATGATGAAAATCGTCGTTCCACATTCCATCCAAATCGTCCCCGCCTTCGCTGCGTGGTTGCACCATCCTGGCCTCCTGGCAATCGTTCTCAGCGATCAGAAGAATTGAGCGGGAGCCGGCAGCCTTGCGCGCCGCGCGCCCCACCCCGCCGATGATGTATTCATTGGATCGATCCCGGACGGCGTGTAACGCATCAAAGCGAAACCCATCGAAATGAAATTCCTCGATCCAGTAACATCCGTTCGTGATGAAGAACTCGCGGACCGGTCCCGAATTTGGCCCATCGAAATTGACCGCGTCACCCCATTCATTTTCGTTCCCGCGAATTAGATAATCGTCGGAAAAAGCGCCGAGATAATTTCCGTCAGGTCCAAAGTGGTTATAGACCACGTCGAGGATCACGCCCAAGCCTAACGAGTGGGCGCGATCGATGAACGCCCGCAAATCATCCGGCGTTCCGTACAGATGTGAAGGAGCGAAGAGGTCAACGCCGTCGTATCCCCAGCCAAACTTCCCAGGGAAATCTGCAACCGGCATCATTTCGATCACGGTGATTCCGATGCGCGCCAGCTCTTCCAATTGTTGCGAAGCTGCGCGCCACGTTCCCTCCTTTGTGAACGTGCCAATGTGCATTTCGTAAATGATCTGGCCTTTTAGCGAAATGCCTGACCACTGCGAATCCGTCCACCGAAACTGGGCTGAATCGACAATACAAGAAGGACCGTGGGGTCCATCAGGTTGAAACCGCGATGCAGGATCCGGGTAAAAATTGTTGTTTACGCAGAACCGATAACGAGCGCCCGCGTCGGCATTGGCAGCCCCGGAAAAGTAGCCTCCTTCTTCGGCTTCCAGCGCGTTGAATGTTTGCCTTGGGTTTTTCGCTGCGCTGTCTTCCAAGACCAGATCAACGCGCTGGGCCTTTGGCGCCCAGACGCGGAAGTGGACTTGGTCAGGCCCGCTTAGTTCTGCGCCAATTGGGTAACGACGCTGCACCTGGCGAATTTCTCGCGTGCTATATAACATGGGTCATCAAAGATGCGAGCGCTCGCGTACGAAGCAACCAAGGAACACAACGCGCTTGATCGCGCTGGTCGAACCGTTTCAGAATACGCGTTATGAACGGTGTTGGACCCAAGATTGAAATCTTCAGACCTTTTGGCGAAGCGTTCGAGCTGACGAACAAGATTCTGTTTCAACCGTTCGACCTGAAAAAATGGTTTGTAATTGGTTTCGCGGCGTTCTTGTCCGGGCATTTGGCGGGTGTTGGCTTCAATTTCCCATCGCCGTTTGGCAATTTTCAATCGCATCGAACGACTTCGGAAGCGATTTCACCTCACTTAGAGCAATGGAAACCGTGGCTCCTGGCGGCCGTTGTTGTGGGTGCGCTTCTTTTTTTTGCATTGGTAATCGCGCTGACGTGGTTGAAAGCACGCGGCAATTTCATCTTTACAGACTGTGTCGTCCGAAATCAGGCGGCAATCGTGGAACCATGGCGCGAATATCGGAAGGAAGGGAACAGTTACTTTTTATTCCTGCTCGCGGTCATGTTCGCCATATTGCTATTGGCAGGGCTAATGCTGGCAGGCGTTATCGGGCTGGGCTGGTTGAAACAAGGCGCGGGTGAAACGGGATCGATTACTTCTATTGGATTTCTCGTTTTCCTTTGTGTGTTTTGGGTTTCGATTGTCATTTTTGTCAGTATCGCCACCTATTTCATGGTGCCGGTGATGTACCGGAGGCGATGTCGAGCAATAGAGGCGTTTCGCGATGTAACGTTTCTGATATGGCATCACCCGGGCTCTTTCTTTTTGCTTTGCTTGTTTGGGATTGTTTTGGTTCTGGCTGTGCTATTGATTGGCGCGATCGTGACATGCGCGACCTGTTGCCTGGCTGCGCTTCCCTACGTTGGGACAGTTATATTGCTGCCATTATTCGTATGCTTGCGCGCGTTCGGGCTCGTGTTTCTTCGCCAGTTCGGTCCGGATTACGACGTGTGGGCGACTTTGATGCCACCGGAATTCTTGCCGATCTTATCAGGAGTGCCGCCTGCGCCGCCAGCGTCGTCTACTCCAACTCCACCGCACGAGCCACCGTTGCCTCCAGTCGGATAAAAAGAGAGACAAAGTCTGAGATAGGAAGTCAGAAAAGATTCGACTGTGCGAACCGATTAGCCTAAAAAGTCGAGTCGATCATGGGTAGACACCTCAGTTTTTTATGTGTGGCATTGATTATCGCCACCAGAATGTGTCTGGCTCAAGAAAGTCCCGCGCCGGTGGCTGATGCCGGTACGATTACTGATCTGGAAGATGCTGCCTGGCAAGCATACAAAAATAAACAGCCCCGCTCGTTTAGGAAACTTTTCTACAAAACATACTATGGCGTTTATGCGAATGGAATTAAGACTCTGGACATGGAAGTCGCAGACATGGAAAAAACCGACATCGGCGGCTACTCATTGGCTGATATCAACGTTGAGTTCCCGAACCCTAGCATAGCGGTCATCACCTATAAAGCCACGCAACAAGCCACTTCTGACGGGAAAGATGTTTCTGGCACATATTACAACGAAAGCGTGTGGGTTAAGAAGGGCGCGAAATGGCTCAACACTTTCCACACCGAAATCAAGAGTAAATGAACATTGCACGTTGGTTTTAAGATGAATAACAAACAACCGACAGGAAATTACACGTGAGAACTCGGGTCCTTTTTCTGTGGATCGCAGTAGTTGCAGATGTTGCGACGAGCGTCGGGCAAATAGATTCACCTACACCAGGTAACGTACCCGCTAATGAGCAGGCGATCATCAACTTGGAAAAGGTGGTTACTGAAGCATACAAGAACAAAAAGACAGACGAGTTTAGGAAATATCTGGCCAGGAATTATGTCGGCATTAATGCCGAAGGGGTCACAAAGTTGCATACAGAGATTACTGGGATGGAGAACACGGATTTGCGAAAGTACGCGTTTACAGACATGAAGGTAGTCTTTCCAAAAGCGGGCGTCGCAGTCGTAACCTATAAGACCACAGTCGAGAGCAGCGCCGCAGGACAGGACACGTCTGGGACTTATAACGCTGCAAGTGTGTGGACAAGGCGTTGGGGGAACTGGGTTCTTATCAGTCACGCTTTCATAAAGAGCCAGTAGGATTGCAAGCCACATTCGGCGCGGCTTGCGACGAGAATTGGTTCGTCGCATAATGCTAGTGCAGCTGTTTAGCTTACGCTTTATGCGAATCGGAAGTCGACCAACGTTCCTCGGTAGAATAGCGATAGGAGCAATCCTACCAAGCATCTTGCTCGCGCAACCCGCCAAGACGACAATGAAAGCGATCGTAGCCAATGAGTACGGAGGTCCGGAGGTCTTAAAGTATGAAGACGTGCCACGACCCGAGCCAAACGAGGATCAGATTCTGGTTCGTGTGATCGCAGCCGGCGTGAATCCCGTCGATGCCATGATCCGGTCCGGAATGTTTGCGAAATCTGAAAAGGACGTTTTCCCAATAATTCCAGGTGCGGACATCTCTGGAGTTGTTGAGAAGGCGGGAAGTAAGATCACGAAGTTTAAGGCAGGCGATCCCGTGTTCGCGTACGTAAGCTTGAAGGGTGGTGGCGGCTATGCGCAGTACGCGTTGGCTACGGAACATGACACGGCGGCCAAGCCCAAGTCACTCACTTACGTCGAGGCTGCAGCGGTGCCGATCGTCGCATTGACTGCCTGGCAGGCGTTGATTGATGCTGCTAAACTCGGCGCGGGGCAGACAGTTCTTATCCACGGTGGATCGGGCGGAGTTGGAAGCTTCGCGATCCAAATTGCAAAAGCCCGCGGGGCGAAGGTGATCGCCACGGCATCCAGCACCAATCAGGATCTCCTTAAGCAACTCGGCGCAGATGTGTCGATCGATTACACGAAGCAAAGGTTCGAGGACATTGCCAAAGACGTTGATGTTGTTCTTGATTCGGTTGGCGAGGATACGTTGGCGCGTTCCTACGGTGTCGTAAAGAGAGGCGGGTTTATTGTGTCGCTCGTTGCACGCCCCGACCAGGCTGAGCTCGATAAACACGGCATCCGCGGCGCAGCGCTCAGTGTCGAGCCGAATTCAGATGAGCTCGCTGAGATCGGCGGGTTGATTGACGAGAAGAAAATCAAAGTATTTGTCTCGCAAACGTTTCCGCTTTCTAACGCGGCGAAAGCCCAGGAACAAGTCGCGACTGGTCACACGCGTGGCAAGGTCGTTCTTAAAGTGGCTGACGAGCCAAAGTAAGAAGCTGCGATTCGCCTTTAAGCCATCTCACTAATGACGTTGTCATGTTGAGCCCTTCGTGAAGTCCGTTGTACTATAACAGTGATGAATTGGGACGCGATTAGTGCAATCTCGCAATTAATCGGTTCGATTGCTGTCGTTTTATCGGTGTTGTACCTCGCAGTGCAAGTTCATCGAGGCACGCGCGTGGCCAAGCTGGCCACGCAAGATGCAGCTGCCACGGCTATGCGCGATGTGACTAAACCTTTTATGGAAAACGCAGATCTGGAACGCATTTGGCGGATAGGCCTCGAAGATCTCAGCGCGTTGTCCGTTGAAGAGCGGACGCGCTTTTTTCACGCTGCCTACCAATTCTTGAAAGCGTTCGAGACAATTCATTTTCATTTTGTTTATGGACTCATGGATCGGCAGCTATGGGAAGGGTGGCACGGACTCCTCCGGCATTACGTCGCCGCTCCCGGCATCGCGTATTATTGGAAGCTTCGTCCTGAAGTTTTCTCCGAGCGTTTTCGCAATTTCGTTAACTCGCTCGAACGCCCGGCTGAGCAACGCACGGTGGGAGCTCTTTTTGGTGAGGAAGGAAAGTGAAGACGACGCTGAAGTCTATTGTTGTCTAGATCTGCACGGCGCACAGCGCCGCGGCTACGGCATACGCATGTTTGTGACATGCTCCTGAGCTGTTACTTACATGGCCCCGGGACTGGAATAACAAACTTGCCGTCTTTCTCGGCAATGAAGTTTTCGCTCGTGCTGGTCGCGCTGCCGTTGGCGTCTTTTTCTCGACCTTGATGATCAGTTTTTTGGTTGGTTAAGTGTCAGGCAGACTTTGCCGCCGGTCGGCGAATCCATCGGGGTCGCCGCTTTTTTTGCGTCCTCTGGCGTGAGATCGACAAGCTCGATGCTGGATATTTTCTCTCCGGCTTCTCCCGACTGCATCATTTTGTAAAAACCGAGAATAGCCGGATCGGATCCTTGCGTGTAAAGGAACGATTCCAGCGTCGCTGTATCCTTTCCTTCGAACGCAGTTTTGTATTTGTCGGTAAACGCTTTCTCCTGCGGGGACGTGCCAGCGCGCAGCGAAAGAGAAGCCGTGATTACAACGGCACAAATTGAGACGCTGATTTTCGCGAGGTTGTTCATAAAGGCGAGGGTAGGGACCTCGACTGGGGCTACGCAAGCACATTGTGGGAAAACCGTTGCTGATTCGCGCGCCGCAGGCTAAGTGCATTTTTCCCAGCCACGCCGCAAATGAACGTTGGGTTTCAACAAATTGGTGCGGTGGATCTGTCGACCGTTGCGAACATTGCAACGGCCCTCACGGTGTTGACCGCTGTCATTTTCGGAGTGATCGAGATGCGGCACGCGCGCAAGGAGCGAGAGGAACGCGCAGCCTTTGTAGCTGTCCAGGCAATTTTGACGCCGGCCTGGATGGACTCGATGACCTTGGTGCAGGCAATTGCCGAGGGTAACAACGCCCTCACAAAATTGAGACCGATCCTCGTCTTTTTCAAGCCGCCCAATCCATAGCTTGCATTCTCGAATCTCTCGGCTATGCGGTGTTTGCGCGCATGGTTCCGTTGAACGTAGTCGACGAACTGCTGGGCGGCACAGTGCGCGTCGCCTGGCGCAAGTTGCGCGGCTACGTCGAATACGAACGTGACCGCGCAGGTTCGCAAAAGAATTGGGAATGGTTTCAATGGCTCGCGGAACAGCTCGATCGCCACAGCAAAGCCCCGGACCAGCCTCAATCTTGGCGCCTACGATGCCTACCGCTACTGGCGACCATAGTGTTAGAGTTGCGGTGCTAAAGAAAAGGCATTGCTGATTCGCGTTCCGCAGGCTATCCACCTGTGCCGCCGCAACTCCGCGAATGAACATTCACGAATATCAAGCCAAAGAGTTGCTGCAAAACTTCGATGTGGCCACAACGCGAGGCAGGGTCGCATTGACATTTGACGAGGCAGAGCAAATCGCACGCGAGCTCGGCGATGTTGATGTCGTCGTTAAAGCGCAAATTCACGCTGGCGGCCGTGGCAAGGGCACGTTCAAAAATGGATTCAAAGGCGGAGTGCATGTTCGCAAGACGCCAGCGGAAGTGCGCGATGTTGCGGCAAAGATGCTCGGTCAAATCCTGGTGACGCACCAGACGGGACCGGCCGGCCGCAAGGTAAACAAACTGCTCGTAGCCGAATCCGCCGATATTGCACGCGAGATTTATTTTGCCGTCTTGCTCGATCGAGCCACAGCCGCGCCTGTAATTGTCGCCAGCACTGAAGGCGGGGTTGAAATCGAAGCCGTCGCGGCGAAATCGCCGGAAAAAATCATTCGTGAACCAATCGATCCATTGGCAGGTCTGCAGCCATTTCAGACTCGGAAACTGGCGAAACAACTTGGCTTTGAGTCGTCACAGTTGAAAAGCGCCTCGAAATTATTCGAAGGGCTCTACCGCACGTTTGTTGCCTACGATTGTTCGATGGTCGAAGTGAACCCGCTCGTTGTGACAACCCAATGCGACGTCCTGGCGCTCGACGCGAAGTTTAACTTCGATGATAACGCGCTTTATCGTCATCCAGAAATCGCGGCGCTGCGTGATATCGCTGAGGAAGATCCGCGCGAAGTCGAAGCTTCGAAGCATGGTCTTAATTACATTAGTCTCGACGGAAACATCGCCTGCCTGGTGAACGGAGCCGGTCTGGCGATGGCCACGATGGACATCATCAAGTTTTATGGCGGCGAACCGGCCAACTTCCTCGATGTAGGCGGGGGCGCGACGGAAGAGCAGGTAACCGAAGCGTTCAAAATTCTGATCGCCGATAAAAAAGTAAAAGCGATCCTGGTCAACATCTTCGGCGGTATCATGAAATGCGACATCATTGCGCAGGGAATCGTCAACGCGGCAAAGACATTAAAGTTATCGGTACCGCTGGTCGTTCGGCTCGAGGGAACGAATGTCGAAGCAGGAAAAAAATTGATCGCGGATTCGGGTCTGGCCGTCATTGCAGCCGACGATTTGGCCGATGCCGCGCAGAAGGCCGTGAAAGCGGCAGCAGGAAAAAAATGAAAGCGAAGAAGATTGCATTTACTGGAATCCCGGTAACGGACATAAAACGCGCACGAGCGTTTTACGAAGGAGTGCTCGGGCTCAAGGTTTCGGGTGAATTTGGCGAAGGTATTTGGATCGAATACGAGATTGGTTCCGACACACTGGCCATCGGCAGCGTGGGCGATCAATGGAAGCCATCCGAAGACGGCACCAGCGTCGCGATTGAAGTCGAAGACTTTGACGCCGCCACCAAGAGCCTCAAACAAGCGGAGGCTCGTTTTGCCGCCGAAGGAATTGAGAGTCCCGTGTGCTGGATGGCGGTCGTGCAGGATCCAGACGGCAACAAGCTGATAATTCACAAACTCAAACCCGAAAACGAGAAAGGAGTCGGCAAATGATTACAAACGAAGTTGCATTTATTGCTATCGCTGTTTCGGACAAAGAAAGCGCGCGAAAATTCTATCAGGAGACGCTCGAGCTGAAGCCAAGTCGCACCCAAATGGATGGCGCATGGGTCGAGTACGATCTTGGTCCAACTACAATCGGTGTCGGCTGTCATCCGGCTTGGAAACCGTCACGCGACGGAACGACGATCGCTTTTGAGGTCGAAGATATCGACGCCGCGATCGACAAACTTAAGGGACGCGGTGTCAGCTTCGATATTGAAAAGACTGAAACGCCTGTGTGCTGGATGGCGCAATTTCGCGATCCAGACGGAAACAAGCTGGTCGTTCACAAACGCAAGCAGCAATGACAAAGCACGAATGGCGAATGCCGAAGGAAGCCAGAAATGCCTAAATGACGAAGGCGATACTGGAATGCTTTTCGGTCATTCGGATTTCGTCATTCGTTATTCGTCATTTTCATCATGTCTATTCTCGTCGATAAGAACACGCGGCTCGTCGTGCAGGGCATCACTGGCACCGCGGGGGCATTTCATACGCGGCAGTGCATGGATTACGGGACCAACGTTGTCGCCGGTGTTACGCCAGGTAAAGGCGGACAGATGTTCGATGGCAAGGTGCCAGTGTTTGATACAGTCTGGGAAGCGCGACGAGAGACTAGCTGCAACGCCTCCATGGTTTTTGTGCCCGCTCCGGCGGCTGCCGATTCCATTCTCGAAGCTATGGACGCAGGAGTAGAACTGGTCGTTTGCATCACGGAGGGAATTCCTGTGATGGACATGATGCGGGTAAAAGGCTTGATGCATAGGAAGCAATCGCGATTGATCGGGCCGAATTGCCCGGGGATCATTACTCCTGACGCATGCAAGATCGGCATCATGCCGGGGTACATTCATAAGCCGGGCAACATCGGGGTGATCTCGCGCTCCGGCACACTTACTTACGAAGCAGTCTGGCAACTCACTTCGCGCGGTTACGGCCAATCGACTTGCATCGGGATCGGTGGCGATCCTATCGGCGGATTGTCGCACCTAGATTGCGTGAAACTGTTCAACGAAGATCCCGGCACGGATGCGATGATCTTGATCGGTGAAATCGGCGGCTCGGCAGAAGAAGAAGCCGCCGAGTGGATCAAGAAGAATTGCAAGAAACCGGTCGCAGCTTTCATCGCGGGGATGACAGCCCCACCAGGCCGACGAATGGGTCATGCCGGAGCGATTGTTTCGGGCGGCAAAGGGACTGCAGCAGGCAAAATCGACGCACTGAAAGCAGCAGGCATCGCCATTGCCGAGACTCCGGCCACAATCGCAGATACGTTGATTGCATGCCTGAAAGCGTGATCATAAATCTCTGCTTCCCGGCACGCTGAATAAAATCGAGACAAATTCCGTACAAAATGGCCGAATCAGTTAATTGCTTATGAACACGCTCGCACTTATCGCTATCACCTGGATCGGGAAGGAATACCGATTTCTTGGTCTGGATTGGAGTTATCTCATGGTCCTTGGTTTCATTGGAAACGCTCTTTTCTCGATGCGTTTTCTTGTCCAATGGCTCGCCTCAGAGCGACAAGGCGAGAGCATAATTCCAGTCTCGTTCTGGTACTGGAGTATTGCGGGAAGCTTACTCATGTGCATTTACTTTATTTTCCGCCGCGATCCAGTTGGAATTCTCGCGTATCTCCCCAACTCACTTATTTACATCCGGAATTTGATGTTGATTCGGAAGCGCAAATTCGCTTTCACTGCCGCGGCGCCTTCGCAGCACCCGCGTGAAACGGGATAGTGGCAGAAGGCTTCGAATCGGGTAGCTCGTTAATGAGTCGCGGATTGGTTGTCCGGTGCACGCGATTCCCCAACGGGCAAATCTGCTGCTTTCCAATCCATCGCCATGCGGATTCGGGCGCGACCGCTGGGATGATCGAAAAAGATGAACTCTTCCAGCGACGTCGGATCGAGTTTGCGATAGACGCCAAGTTTCAGGGCGACTTTTGCCATGCCGTCAGGTTCGCGTGAAGTGTTGATTTCAAAGGCATCTGCTTCTCGTTCTGTGATGCGTACTACCGTATTAAGAACCGGCGTGGCAAAAAAGAGTAAGCTACTAAAAATCAGCGCGAGCATTGGAAGGCCCGCAGGATCAGCAATACCGCGCACGCGCCATTTCTCGCCCCAACGCTTCACTGCTGCGTCGAAGAGAATTCGAGTAAGCGCGAAGCCAATGAGAATAAGGATTCCAAGATAGGTGAGCAGTTTCGCACCATGATTGAGGACGTAATGCCCCATCTCGTGAGCCATCACGGCGCGAATTTCCGGAAGCGTGCATTGCTTAAGCAGATTATCATTGAGCGCCACGCGCGTCGTGCCGAGTAACCCCGCAACATTGGCGCTTACACGGGTCGTCTGACGCGACGCATCCACTTCGAAAACCTGTTTCACAGGAATTTCATTCGCTCGAGCCATCGCAAGAATTGGATCTCGAATTTTTGGATCGGTGAGCGGTTTATAAGTGTTAAAGAGCGGTTCGATATAAACCGGCGCGATAAGGACGAGGGTTCCCGAGAAAATACTCATGACGATAGTTCCCCAAATCCACCATGTGCGCGGTGCGCGCCGAAAGACGGCGTAGAGAACGACTACCAGCAAGGTTCCGCCGACTAAAGTTAGCGCCAAGCCGAGTAACTGTTCCCGAAGCCAGGGAGCGAAACTCTGGGTCGCCAGGGCGTATTGATGTTCGCGAAAAAAGTTTTCGTACAGGTTGAGCGGAAAACTCAGTGCGTATACGAAAAGCGGATATGGGATCGCATAGCAGACGACTTGGAAATTCTTGACCTTGGTAACACGTTCGGAAAAATCACGCAGTCGCGCGGAAAACCGTGAGGCAAGAAGCAAGACCGAAATTGCGGCGGTGAGGAGAAAGTTCCAGAGGATCAGCCAGTAACCGCCCTCAAAATAGGCGTCGGACTTTTCTCGTTGATTCCTCGGGACGCTGTTGAGCCATGCTTGTGTCGCCGCAGCCGGATCGAATGGTTTTGCATTGCTTGCGGTCGCCATCGAACTGTAGCCGGGCTCGTTGACTCGGGCAGCGCCTTCGAAAGAGCTAACTTTGTCAGAGATCGCGGGCGATGCAATTTGCGCAGGGCTGTCTTGCGCCGAGGCAGGCATCAGAGTTCCTACCGACGTTACAACAAGCAAGATCAACATCGAAGGCTGGGGCATCGTGCGCTAATAATAAGCCGGAACCAAAAAAGAAGCAGCGCTAGCGCGATCTTGATCGCGTCGAGATCATCGATCCCGGTCCGCAACATTCGCATGCGAGGCGAATCGACCTGACCAGATTGGCAAAGACCTTCAATAAGCTGGACTACCTGCCTCGCCCATTAGAAAATGCCAATATGAAAAAGCTTGTGTCGTTGGTCTGCGTGTCCTTTATGGGACTGTGCACTCTTGGCAGTCTAGACGCAGAAACGCCACCGGCCAACACGGAGCGCTATGGGCCGTATCCCACAAATTACAAAGAGATCGTCCTCAAATGGCTCGACACACAATTAATCGACGCGGCGAGTGCCCGCCTCGAATGGGATGCCGATCCAAAACCAGCAAATTTGGGGACGAACGACAAACCTCTTTACGGGTATCTGGTCAATTTCAAAGTAAACGCTCGAAATCGCTTCGGCGCTTACACGGGAATGCAAAGCCATGGCGCCTTGATCCGTAATGGCGAGGTGATTAAAGGCCTGGGTTTCGGTTATTAACAATTAATCTTAAACAAAATGAAAATAAATCCGCGATCGAAATCATCAGGACAAATTCTGGTTATCGTGATCATCGTTCTCGTGTTGGTCGGCATCGGCTTTTGGTGGCTCTTCTCGAACAAGCAGCAGATGGCAAAGGAGGGCAACGAATTTGGGAGGAAAGTGATCCAGGAGCTCGTCGTTCAACACAATGTGAAATTTTTTGCGGATCATTTGAGTCCCGCAATGCGTCTGCAGTATCCGCCATCGGCGCAACAGGATCTCATGACCCAGATGGATCGGCTTGGAACGCCGCTCTCTGCTCCCGATGTGCAGGGGGACATTCAATTTCAGTCACACTTTTTTGAGCCAAACGGCAATTTCCACGCGCACATCAATTATCCGGCCAGGGGAGCTGATATCAACGTCTCCATTTCCCATCCGGTGGGTCGTTGGCAAATCGACGAAATCGTATTCACGGCAGAAGCGGCGCGATAGCCGTACCTATCTGCGGTTACGTCAATAATTGGTCAATCGCGTCCACGCAGATTTGCGACCAGGTCTCCAACGATTCGCGGCGGGCCATCAATTCTTGCTTTGTCAGAAAACTAAGACCGGTGATCATTGCCTCGCGTTTCTGCACTTTTGGCTCTTTTAATTTGAAGATGTGCACGATTCCCAAGTGAACGCGCCCTACTTCGGTTGAATCGTCATTTAATAGCGCAACGATTCGATCTTCAAACGGAGTCTCGATGTTGATTTCCTCGTTCACTTCTCGCTCCACGCCTGCGCGATAAGCCTGTTCATCCATGGCAAACAACGATTCGTCAGTTTCGTTCATATGACCGCCGATGCCGATCGAGCCTTTCGCCACCAGCCGCTGTTCGCCTGCCTTTTTGCCGCGCACGTAATGAAGCACCGTGTTTTCAAATGAAAGCAGTGCATAAGGGATGATTTGCTTGTAGGCGGGGTTGGTCTCGGCTTCGGGACGCGGAATGAAGAAATTGCTTCCGCGTGACAAAATCGCCTTCAAATATTTTTCAGCCTCGAAGTTTAATCCCTGAAAACTGCCGAGCTCGTCGAAGAGTTCTCGCCTAACGACCAGGACATTCTCGTTTGATGGATTCATGAGCCTGTCATTCTGAGCGAAACGAAGTGGAGTCGAAGAATCCCGTGACATTGTCGAATGTTCTACTGCGGGATGTCTCGACTGCGCTCGACATGACAGGAAGGATCAAAACGAATAGCTCACGCCTGCCTGTGGGCCGAAAAGATTCAGGCTGGGATTGGGATCGGTTTGCCCGCCATTCGAGAGGTGCTGATAAAGCGCGCCCACGCTTATCTTCCAGTGATCGTCCACGAGGTAGGAAATGCCGGCGGCCGATAAAATGTTGAATGTAAAATCCTGACCCTGGCCGCCGGGAACGTCTGGGTGGCTGTCGATCCATCCCAAACCAAGTCCGCCCGAAATGTAAGGAACGAACCGACTGCCGGGCCTAACGAAATTGTAACGCATTCCGAGATTGAGCCCGAAATAATGATTCTCGATTCCGCGGAAAATCGGTTCCGCGATCGCGCTAACATAGAATTGGTTGTAGCCGCGCAGCCACATGTCGTGCCGCACGACTCCCCACCGAACGCGCGCGGTCAAGAATTCCGTGCCAATTTCGTAATCGGCAGGCGGGTTGATTGCGCCAAACAGATATCCGGACTCGACTGCCAATTCGAATCGTTGCGGGTTCAGTTCTTCCGTGATTGCTTCGGTGCGGATCTGTTCAGAGCCGGCGAATATTTGCGAGCAAGCGAGGACGATCCCACAGGCAGCGAAAGCGCGAAGCATTTTCATTCGGCGCGCCTACGATAAGAAGGCTTGATTGGATTGCAATTGACAGGGTCAGGGCAGCGCGTTGTATCCCTACGTCATAAATTCCGCGAGATCGTGAGGCAACGGACTGGCCCATTCATGCTCGCCTTCGACCGCGAGTCGCGCCGAGTGCAAGGCATGTCGCGGCAGGAGCAGCTCACACTCTAGCTCAGGAGTCCATCCGGTCTCGATGAAACGGAGGTAAAGTTGTTCGTCAGGTCCGTAAATTTTGTCGCCCACAATGGGATGACCAATCGAGGAGAGATGCACTCGAATTTGGTGCGTGCGTCCTGTGTGCGGAATCGCGCGAATCAAGCTGAATTTGCTGGCGTCGCGCGCGCTCTCGAATGGCGCGCCCGCAGGCTGTGGTCGCGCCGCACCGGGCCATCGCACAAAACGTTGCTCAACCTTAAACTCAGTCTGCGCCGGAGCGCCAGATGGGTGAATCATTTGTTTGAGCCAGATCGCGGAGTCTCGATATTTGCCTTGTCGATCCAAGGCGGCATCAACAAGTGTGCTTTCCCACTCGGGCCAACCCCAGACAATCGCCAGATATTCTTTCTTTAGTTGTCGTCGTTGCATCAGAACCCCAAATCGACGCGCGACATCAGCTTTCTTCGCAACTAAGACCAGCCCGCTGGTCTCACGATCGAGCCGATTGACAATGGATACCTGGCCGCCCGCTGCAATTTCGAATGCGAAGAGCCTGCGCAATTCCTGCCACAACGTTCGCGTGCCATCCGGTTTCGTGGGATGAATCAGCAGAAACGGCGGTTTATCGACAACAGCATAATCGTCAGTTTCATCAATGATTTTGAAATCGAGTAACGGCGGCGACTCAATCATTCCATCGCAACAATAGGCACGATTGCCTTGACCTCATTCCCAAAACTGCTTTACCTAGCCTCTTTAACTTTTGACAGGAGCACGTGGTGGACCCTAAGGACATCAAAGAAATCAAGACCATCATCGATTTGATGAAGAAGAACGATCTTTCGGTCTTCGAAATCGAAAAGGAGGGGTTTCGCTTAAAACTTCAAAGAGGTCCTTCGGGTCAGGCCGCGCCGGTGGCTGCGCCGCCGGTGGCAGGTCAGTCCAAAACGGCTGCAACAACCGCTGAAGCTGCACCAGCTGTTCCAAAAACAATCGAAGGTGTACAGCTGAAAGAAATCGTTTCGCCCATGGTCGGAACCTTCTATCGCGCTGCATCGCCGGACGGCCCGCCGTTTGTTGATGTTGGAAAAACCGTTACGGAGGAAACAGTGGTTTGCATTATCGAGGCGATGAAAGTGATGAACGAAATCAAGGCAGAGACGAGCGGTGTCATCGCCGAAGTCGTGGCTGAAAATGGTAAGCCAGTCCAGTTTGGCCAGGTGCTCTTCAAAGTTCGCTAGACAAGGTAGGGCGCGACCGCCGGGCGCGCCGGATCGGGCGTCCCAATGTTCGAAAAAGTCCTAGTCGCCAATCGCGGTGAGATCGCGCTGCGCGTGATTCGCGCCTGCAAGGAGCTTGGCATCCGAACGCTCGCGGTTTATTCTGAAGCCGACGTCGATTCGTTGCACGTTCAGCTTGCAGACGAATCCATTTGCATTGGCGCGGCGCCCAGTACGGAGAGCTATCTCAAAATCGATCGAATCATGAGCGCCGCTGAAATTGGGGACGTTGATGCGATTCATCCCGGCTACGGATTTCTAGCTGAGAACCCCCATTTCGCGGAAGTCTGTGAAAGCTGCAATATCAAGTTCATCGGGCCTTCGTCGCAGGCCATGCAGGCGATGGGTGATAAAAATGCGGCACGCGCTGCCGCGCGAAAAGCCGGTGTGCCAGTGACGCCGGGAAGCGATGGAATTGTCGAGACAGAGAGCGACGCGATCAAAATCGCGAAGAAAATCGGTTATCCTGTAATGATCAAAGCGGCCGCTGGCGGCGGCGGACGCGGAATGCGCATGGCGCACAATGAACCGAGCCTGCAATCAGCGTTTCACAGTGCGCGTCACGAAGCCGAGAAAGCTTTCGGGAACGATCAGGTCTATCTCGAGAAGCTCATCGTCAATCCGCATCATGTCGAATTTCAGATTGTTGCCGATAGTCACGGTCACATTATTCATCTGGGTGATCGCGACTGTTCCATTCAGCGACGCAACCAGAAGGTGATCGAGGAGTGTCCATCACCGCTGATGACGCTGGGACTTCGCAAGAAGATGGGACACGCTGCGGTGAAACTGGCCAAATCTGTCGGCTACGAAAACGCCGGCACAATCGAGTTTCTTGTCGATAAGGATCGCCATTTTTACTTCATGGAAATGAACACACGCATCCAAGTTGAACACACAATCACCGAAGAGGTTTACGGATGCGATCTTGTAAAAGAACAAATTCGCATTGCCGCAGGCGAGCCACTTTCGGAACACGTCGCGCATGCAACGCCCCGACTCCACGCAATTGAATGCCGTATTAACGCGGAAGACCCGGCGAGAGATTTTCAGCCTACGCCGGGCCGAATCGATTTTTATTATGCGCCAGGCGGCCGCGGCGTTCGAATCGATTCGCACGTTTATACCGGTTACACTGTGCCACCTTATTACGATTCATTGATCGCAAAAATCATCACGGTGGGCGCGACACGGATCAATGCCATCGACCGGATGCGACGCGCGCTCGACGAGTATTACATCACCGGCATCAAGACCACCGTGCCGTTTCACGCCGCCATTATGTGCAACGGAGAATTCCGCTCCGGAAATTACGATACCGGATTCATTGAGCGAGTCATGTCATCGGGCAAACTCGATCTCAGATCGCGGCCGATTCGATTGCATGAATAGACTAATGCGACGCAAGGTTGTGCTGCCTTTGACAGGAGTTTTGTTCGCTCTTTAAGAATAGCTCTCACGCATTTCTGAGTTGCGCGTGCACAATCAAAAAGACGGTGCGGAACTTGATCCCGCCAGTCCGCGCCTGCTGCAAATTGCCTCGACAAGCCGGCGAGATCTTTCCGAAACTCGCTCGATATGAAAACATGCACGGTTCTAATCCCGTTTGCACTCGTCTGCTATCGCGCAACAGCAAAAGGAAATTAAGGCTCTCAAAGCAGAACTGAAAGAGCAGGCGTCGCAAATTCAAAAGGTGAGCGCCCACCTTCAACTGCGTAAACCGGAACCGCAGACCGTCCTGAATAATCCCTAAAGCTATCAACCAACCGAAGGAATGAGCCGCCACGCGTAACCGCATGGCGACTCTTTGTTGCACGCGGTAACACTCGCGGCTTTAAATCACCAATCTGTTCGTGCGCTTCAATCACATTGGTGCACCGATTGCCTAGGGCGCAGCGCAAATGCAATCCTTTTCTGGATGGCGCTACCGAATAAACGATTCTTGCGGCCAGCGGACAGCTTTCGCGAAAGCGACAAATGTTACAATTGCGTGACAACGCCGCGTGGCGTGATAGAAATACCATTCTCGAAACGGTTCGACCAAGATGATAATCAACCTCACTAAACGAGAGCATGCCACGATCTTGGCCGCATTACGACGATGGCTCAGCTATCCAGCAGCAAGCGAAGCAGATTCCATCGCCACAAATGGAGGGAAACATACCGCTTAATAACGGCGAGATTGAACGGCTCTGCAAACGTATCACCGAACAAGACACTAATCGAGACGCGACGCACATGCTTGATCAAGCGAACAACGGCGCCCGCGAGCGAAAAGGTCTAAACTTGCGAGACGATATACGTGCGGCCCAGGATGGCGATCATTTCGAATTTGCCAACGCAAAAAGTCGGCGCCGTTCTCGGAAGCTCATGACCGGGCATGCGATCGGTTCGGAAACGGAATAACCTTCTCTTTTGCTTCGTCGGCTGCGAGGAAGATCTCGATGGACCTTTCGAGGACAGTAACGACGCTCGCACCGGTTTGAGCCGCCAGCTGCTGCCGGAGTTTTCTCGCTGTCTTCCTGTCGATAACTTTATCAACGTTCACCCAATCGTCTCCGAGACTTGGCAGGTTTAGAATATAGTCGAATCCAAGAATCGCCGATGAAGGTTTGTGCTTCATGCAGCCGCGATGCTCTGAAATTCAGGCCGTCGCAAGTGACGTTTCTGTGACTAAACTGCGACTTGTTTTCGATCGTTTGTGCGCCGAAGCGGCATCCGGTTTGTGCAGCAAAGCGCGAAGTATCTTGTTATTTGGTAGGAGGGAAGCCTTATGCAGTCCATCTGGCGCAAACATCTGATCATTTGTCTGTTTCTTGGGCTGCTGGCGATTCCCATCTACTTCCTGGATCTGGCGTTCACTGAAGAAGGAGGCGGCAATTGGATCACACTGGATTTCCGCGGGCTTATCTTTTGGACTTACATCACATTGCTCGCCATCGATGTCGCCTTAAGTTCAATTGGCGTCGTATCATTTCCCAAGTCAGGAGCATTGCGCATTCACTTTTGGTCAATGGTGCTTTCCGTGATTCTGCTCGTCGCATGCTTTGCCTTTTACGCAAAGCTGTTGCGCGCAGAGGCCATCTCCAGTTGACAGCGAACTCGCTGAAGAGGTGGTGCTATTTCGCGCGTGGCGTTTATGAAGAGAGGTGGGGGCGGGAATCGAACCCGCGAATAGATTCACCTTAGAGAATCTATCCACGTTTCATTCCTAGTATTAACGAGTGAGAACATTATTGACATTGATGGATGTTCTCACTACGTTCTCACTAAGAGAGGTAAACATATGCCTTCACTTTGGAAAAGAGAAAAATCTCCGTACTGGTTTTGCTGCTACACAAGTGCAACGGGCCAGCGGCTCAAGAAGTCTACGAAGCAAGTGGATCGCAAAAGAGCGTGGGAGGTCTGCCTAGCGATTGAACACGCCGAAAACCACGCTAAGAACGGGACGCTGACTGAGCAGGTAGCAAAGAAGATCATTGGCGAAATTTTGGAGCGCACGACCGGCGAGCAGCTTCACAGTTACAAGGTTCAGGACTGGTTCACGCATTGGCTTGACTTGAAAGAGCAAGTCAGAACGAGCAAGACGACAGTAAGGTATCGGCAGGTGATTCGAGACTTCATTGTATCGCTCGGTAACCGCGCAAATCTCGCGCTGGTGCATCTCACACCGAAAGACCTTCTCGCGTATCGCAACTCGATCGTTGCGGCGAATAAGACCGCACGCACCGCCAATCTTTCCGTCAAGGTTGTAAGTGCCGCGCTCAACGCCGCACTGCGGCAGGGCTATATTCCAAGCAATCCTGCCACTGCGGTTGAAAGCCTGCCCGTAAAGTCAGAGGAACGGGCGACCTTCACTCCGGCTCAAGTATCGAAGCTCGTGCGCGCAGCGAATGGGGATTGGCGGGGCGCAACTCTCCTCGGCTATTACTCTGGGGCACGGCTAGGCGACGTGGCCAACATGCGCTGGGAGGCGATTGATTGGCCCAACAAGGTCATCCGATTCACACCAAGCAAAACCAAAAGACCAGTAGCGATTCCGCTGCATCGGGACCTTGAGCGCGAGCTGTTGAAGAATGCTGGGATCGGTAGGGCGCCCATGTTTCCGTCTCTCGCGGGGAAGGGGACTGGTGGCAAACACGGCCTTAGTGGTCGATTTGCTGCTATCATGGAGAAAGTGGGCATTAAAGGGAAACGGACGCAAGCGAGCGGCGGGCGAACACTGTCAAGCCTTAGCTTTCACAGCCTGAGACATTCATTTAACAGCGCAATGGCGAACGCCGGTATTTCACAAGAGGTGCGGCAGAAACTCACCGGGCATGCGTCGCCGGAAATGAACAAGGTTTACACCCATCACGAGCTTGAGGCGTTACGCGCAGCAGTCTCGGTCATTCCGAGTATCGGTGACGTAAGCTAGAGCAACCGTGATTGCATTGACTGATTGCAAGTGATTGCTGACGCTTCACCGCGCGACAGAGTCTTCACGTGCATTCTACCGCTCGTTGAGTATCTGCACGCTGACCAGCGTTTGCTGGTACTGCTCTCCAGCATCGTTTAAGCCGAAAGTGCGGCGCGCAACTTTATCGAGCTTTTCGATTTGATCAACGGAGTTGAGGATTTCCGGCCCGTCCATTGCCTCGATGTGATCAACGCCACGCTCTGAAACGCCCGCCATGCGTTCGACGTGACGCTCTCCGCGTTGCTGCATGGTGATTGCAACAGCTTCCATCGTTCTGACCGTGGGCGCGGAATCCTCGCGTTTTGCCAGCGCCTTCGCGGATTCAATCTCGCGCGTCCACCCTTCGCGTTTAGCGCGCGCAAGCACGGTTCCCTCCGGAATATTCATGTTACGCGCGATCTCACGCAGACCGATGCCGGAAGCATAGGCGGTTTTAACCTGCTCCCAACGCTCTGACGAGATTCTGCTGCGCGCGGTGCGCGTTGGCAGTGGTGTTTGGCCGTTTTCCCGCTCGCTCATGTTCAAATGAACGGTTATGCGGGTTTCTCAAATGTGCAAATTTGTACTTGCACGAAAATCACAGTTTCCCTTACGATCCGATCTGAATCGATGTCCGCCGATTATTACGCCTCCAAGCGGTTAGTCGGGGGCCCGCCAGCTTGGTAATCTCTCGCATCGTTAACAAAACCGGAGATTACCTATGAATACACTAACACGAGGAAATACTCAGAGTTTTCCCGCACACCTTGCGCGGATGTAGATCTGGAACTGCCGGAAAAATCATGCGGTATTGACCGTGTTGGTACGCACCCGAAGGCCGGGCGATCCATAGCACTTCTCGCCGGGGTGGAACTTCTGCTTCCATTAGAGACACTCAACAAATATCCTCGCTTCGCCGCTTATCGAATCAGCTTCGTTTTATTGAGTGTTCCTTCAAAATACAGATCGCTAGGTGAAGGCCGACGCCGTAATTTACTACAACGTGCAAGCGCCCCGCTTTGTTCCGATGGAGCTTTGCCAGTGAAATGACCGAATCCGTGGCGCCGCAGTGGGCGCGCTCCGCCATTTGGTCCAGCACCGGCTCTAAGCGCGGCAGGCGAAGATGACGCGTAACCATCTCCCATGTCTCGGGAAAGATGTTCGGGTAATGCGCGACGACATCGCTTTTCGCAAGACTGAGATTAAGCCCACTGGCCAGCTCCTCGATCATTCGCAGGGTGCGCTGGACAACCTCGATCAACGGAACCAGCAGCCGTGCTGTGGAATAATAGTTGATTCCAAGAAGTTGATAGTTGCACGGTTGAGAGCTGACGAGAAACGCGGAGCTATGATCCGAGCCTAAAATCCTCTCCCGCTGCATGTCGAACGGCGCACCCGGGGGCACGGAATCAGCCATAAAGCAAGCAGCCGGTCGTTCATCCGCATCAGACAACAACCCTCCAGCTACCGATAGCAGGGAAATAAAACCGGCACAGCCACTGGTAAAAGAACAGAAATAAGGAACATTGTCGAGCTGCAACTCGCGCATGAGAGCAGCTGTAAAGTAACGATTGCGCGCCTCGACCGTATTATCAGTTGGTTCACGCGGTAAAACGGCGCTTTCGGATTCGCAATGCTGCGCCACGAGGGCGCGCGGCTCAATGTTGCTCAAGGTGCGAGAAAGGGGAACTCGGGCAAGACTTAATAATGTCTCGTCTTCACCCAAACCGAAACAGTAACGGTACCCGAACCGCCGTAGAGGTTCGACCTCGCCGCTAAGAAGCCCTTGCGCCTTGAGCGTTTCCAGATCCCATCTGACTCCGCCAAGTCTGTGGTTAAAATCGCCAAGGTAAATTGGCCGATTGTTATAACACAGCACCATAGGGGCGCGGTTCGGCTTATGGTCTGTCTCGTTGAAGCTCACAAACGTTCGCGGTTGTAGCGGCATGATGGTTGGCCGGAGGAGTTCGCGTCAGACATAGAGACGTTTCTTTAGGCCATCGTGATGCTGGTGATGGGCGCCGGAGCTTCACAATGATGCCTTCGGCCAATCTCCCATAATAGACGCGGTGTGTCGACACCACCTGCCCCGCATAATTCCGTCACCATCACTGATCCAACGGAGAATCTCTCCGTTTGTTTCTTTCTATTTCCCGAGATCAAAGAAAAACCTATTTGACTTTAGGAAGTTCTTCGAAGTGGCCCAAAACAGGTTTGGAGGTCCGCCCGCGTAAAAAAGCCTCCGTGTTTCGGAAACTTCGTCCTGCGACTTCCGTAGAATAAGTAAACCGGGTGACAAGCGAGGCCGTCCTCGAATACGCACGGCTAAATGCTGGCGGGAGTATTCACGCTGAAACAGTGAGAATGGCGCGCGCCAATCCCGGCCATCAGAACAGCGCGACTACAAAAAAAAGGCAAAACAGCGATGCGCAAGCAAATCGGCGACTGCGTTCCGAATCATGCTCAGGGCGCAGGGATATTCGAAATGATTGTCGAGAAGCCTTCGGGAAAGGTTAAAGGAGTCTACGTGAGGAGCAGCACAAACAACCTATTTCTCGAAGCTGATCTTATAAACGCATTCTCACAGTGGCATTTCAAACCCAACACAGAGTCGTCCGTTATAATTATCGTGGCATTCACTGCTGACAACGATGCCGTTTTTTATCCAGTTGGTAGTACCATGCCCGCAACGAATCGGGGTCTGCCTGTCCCCTTCAGAGAGCCGGTTAAGCCCGAAGAACTGCGGCAATGGTTTCCCGAGCTTTACGGCGCTGCCGGTTATCGATGAGACGTCGGAAGTCTTACGGCGAAGCTTAGACGCAACAGCGGTGATTCTGTGATGTGAGCGATGAGCCGACCATTGAAAGTTATGTCGTGCAACCACCCTTGGCTCCTGCCATGGTACATGCCGAAAAATCGCGACAGCGACGCTACCGAGTGGAGTCCCGGATTCAAGATTTTTGATTTTTACGACTGCCAGTTTTGGCGGTCATTCATCATGGCATGCAGCAGCCTTTCTGTTCTGTATCGCGGACAACAGTTTCCGAGATATGGACGCCGCGATTGGCAGCGTGGTGTCGCCTAAATTCCGATTCGAGCCACCGTAGTTAAAAAGGGCGAAACGCCTGAAGAAGAGGTAAAAGTACTGCTTGCAACGACAATGCATCACATGCCACGTGTTAGGTGACGCTGAGCTTTTAGGCCTTCGTGTAACAAACTGACATTGCGAAACGGCTGCGCGCCGTGCGCGCGCCGATTGGAATTACGTCAGGACCACCCAAGATAAACGACCAACCATGCGGAGCTCTCCTCTGAATTCTTCGCCGTCGTTGGCAGATCATAATCCAACAACTCGGTTGCGCCAGGCAATTTCACGACGGTGGGATCTCGCCGTTGTTCTTGGTCTGGCAATCGTCTTGTGGCTGCCCCGACTTTCCGGACCGATCGATCTGCGCTACGACGCGGGGGTCTACTATCTTCTCGGCACATCTCTAGCCGCTGGTCACGGATACCGGATTCCGAGTGAGCCCGGCTCGCCTCAGGCCTTACAATACCCACCCCTACTTCCGGCTATCGTCGCCGTCTATCAAACAGCGCTCGGAACAAGTGATCCGGCGATCGTGGCGCAATGGCTGCGAAGATCCTACGCGGTACTTTTCGCGGTCTATGCTCTGGCGGCTCTCGCTTTGGCGAAGCACTTCCTGCCGCATGCACTCGCCGTGGTAACAGTCGTGCTCTGCCTTCTTCACCATCAAAGTATTTTTCTCTCCGATTTACTTTTTGCAGAACTACCGT
>WNFY01003520.1_pt1 | contig 24515 bp, 22 predicted proteins | sample 5400091 | NCBI WGS metagenome assembly WNFY01 (sample SAMN13153364, study PRJNA577476) | soil metagenome | isolation source: 60 cm soil or saprolite under grassland replicate 1 | place: USA:California | collected 2016-06-15 | reverse complement strand
GAGCTGTACGATCCGGCCACGGGTATCTTCACCGTGATTGGAAACAAGATGACAACCAAACGAAGCGCTCATACAGCAACTCGGCTGGCAAATGGCAAGGTGCTCATAGCGGGCGGTGGTACAGGCGGCACGCCGTCTACGGCTGAGATTTTCGATCCCGCCACAAAAACATTCACGCCGACCGGACACATGCACGTCGGTCGGTACTTCTTCACGGCCACGCTGTTGGGCAACGGCCGAGTACTCGTGGCGGGAGGAAGTGGTTCTGACCCTTCGTCAGCAGAGCTGTTCAACCCCGCTACCGGCACGTTTGCGCTTACGGGAAGGATGTCTTTCGATCGCATATCGCACGCGGCGACACTATTGACAAGCGGAGCGGTTCTGATAACGGGAGGAGCCAGCTCGACTGGCGTGTTGGCTGCCGCAGAACTGTATCATCCTTCTACCGGGCTTTTTAAGCAAACAGGGAGCATGCAGTCGCGGCGCGAGCGCCATACAGCAACTAGACTGAGTGACGGCACAGTCCTTGTTACTGGCGGCACTAACGGAAGCAGCACTTTATCTTCAGCAGAATTGTTTGACCCGACGAGCGGAGGTTTTGCGGGCGGAACACGCGGCGGCTTTACTGGCGAATGGCGACGTTCTAATCACCGGTGGAATTAATACCAATGGCGCTTTGAATTCACTCGCGACCGCTGAATTGTTTCATTAGCAGCGAATCGCGGCTAACTGCTGCACTGAGCTCTGAATAGAACGATCAACCCGGGTCATGCACAATCCGGTGAGTGGGTTGCCAGTTGGCGATAAATCGCGATATCGCTTATTGAGCCCGAATAGGCGGCAAAAAACGCAAAGCTGTGATATCGCCGGATTCTTTCGCGAAGCGCTCAGGAGGTTGTAATCCTCGCGTTCGCGATAAATCTGTAAACGCAATGACGCCAGAAGAAAAAATCCGTGCGAACGGCAGGTTAGTGATCGACCGGTTTAGCTCACTCAGCGGGCTAGACACGCGGTTTGGCTACAACCGCGACTCTCTCAAGTGGGTTGACGGATTCATTGAACGGCAAAGAATCGCGACCGATGTGAATTCGGACGGAACAGCAATGCTTATTCAGGTCCTGGGCTCCTACCTCGGTGAATGGGTCATTCACGCCTACGGCGGGAGCTGGAAAGAGCAGGACAATCAATGGGTCGTTTCTTTCGATGATTCCAACGCTGTATTCCCCTTCAACAAGGTCTGGAAGCAGTTTCACTACGGCCATGAAGACTCCATCCTCGGTTTTTTTGAAATGATCGGTGAGGTGTTCAAAAAACCTTAGCTGCAGACTGCCAGGGATAGAGATGGCGTTCGCCAGGTGATTGTGACGGTAGCAAATCAACGAAACTGTCGATAAATCGCCATATCGCTTATTGACCCAGCACAAAGGCGTTCTGCGTGCTATTCGCCTGACGCGCTTCCAACACGCTGCACGATGCCAACACCACCAGGAACGCGACAAGAAGCCACTTGCGCAGTCCTGAGCGATATCGTGCCGCCGTCATACTTCCAATTCCGCCGTTCGTGAATGTGATGCAAGTTGCCGGAGAAAGTATACCTTAGGGCAGCCATCATCCCGGCTCAATCCCTACTTGGGCGTCCTACCTACTTTGCACACATTTGGTGGAAATGATGTCAGCGAGAGAAGATCACCGTTCTGGCCAGTCGCAAACGGTGATCCTGCCACTTCCGTCAGGGTGCCCTTCATCCTACCGTTCGCCTCCACACTGAAGACACTGACGACGTTGTTCGAATTGGCCACATACAACAGATTCCCATCCGCATTGGTGGCCATACCCGCGGGACGAAAAGACGAATGCATCGGGAACGCACCCACGAGCGAGAGGCTGCCGCCCTTGGCTAGCTTGAACGACTCAATCGTGTCACTGTCTTGATTGCTTACGAACAGCAGCTTATCGCGCGCACCGTGGATACGGTCGAGCAGCACTACATTCGAGTTCTGTCCGAGGCTGTTCTCGAAAGGCGAGCCAGGGACCGGTGTCAAACTTCCGGTAGTGGAAATGGAATAGCCATCTACGATGGTTCTGCCGAAGTTCGCTTCGGCAAGATATAGCAAGTCGCTGGCGCAGTTGATGGCCACACCCGTGGCAACTGCGTCACCAGTGGTCGGAAAGCCGCCGATCGAGGCCAGCCAGCCGTCGGAGTCGATGCTCATCATCTCAACCTGGAACTCGACTGGTTGTCCTGTTGGGCCTTCCCCCAATGCCAGGAACCTTCCATCCGGGCTCACGGCAATCCCAAATGATTCCGCTAGCAATGGGAATGGAGAGCCCGCGATCGGGGTGAGGGTCCCGTCGCCGGCAATGCTAAAGACGGTGACCGTCCCGCCGTTGGCCGCGATTAAGAACTGACTATTCGGGGTAACCCCCAGGGCAATTCCGAAACCGCCAGGGGAGCCGCCAACCGGAAACGGCGATCCCGGCACAAGAGTCAAAGCCCCATATTGTTTACAAATAAATGTGGCAGCCGGACCTGTAAGCCGAATTCTGTCTGCTGAACAAAGCACCGTCGCGGACCGAAGTCTTTGACGGCCACCACGTACCGCAGGACGGCCATTCCTCTGGGCCGCGCATTACTGCGCAGCTCTAGCGACCTACCCGAAGGTTTTGCGCACCGAGCAGGCACGCGTCCCACCGTCGCAACCGGCTCTCATTTTTCAGATGAGAACATGCAGCGACGGCGGGACTCCCTTCCTATTTGGTCTTGCTCCGTGTGGGGTTTGCCCTGCCCGTCCCATTGCTGAAACGGCGGTGCGCTCTTACCGCACCTTTTCACCCTTACCCTTGCGGGCGGTATGTTTTCTGTGGCACTTTCCGTCAGCCGGCTTTAAAACCAGCTTCCCGGACGTTATCCGGCACACTGCTCTCTGGAGTTCGGACTTTCCTCCCGTCACGTCCCGAAAGACGCATCGAGCGGCCGTCCGGCCCAGCTGCCTACATGATTATTATATGCGCGCCTCTGCAGAAAAGCCGATTTTCCTGACGGCTGATGGCTGACTGCTGATGGCTCCCAGCTTTGCTATCATCGAATTCATTCTCATCTTTTCGGAGAGACTTCATGGATGAAGCACAAAGCACTCCCGCCGGAACACGCCGCAACGAAGATATCGCCCTCGACCTCATGAAATTTATCGCAATGACCACCGGCTACGGCCGCACCGCCGGCTCCGGCGCAGGTTTCCAGGGGACCGCTGCGGCAGCCAAACCTGAGGACTACGCGGCACACTTGTTGGAACTCTACGGAAAATGCCTGCAAGCAATCGGAAGAAAGTAGTACGGGCGCCTGGATTCGCCGATCTGTTTTAGCTCACCCAACGCTCAATGCTTGTCACCCCTAAACCTGCTCGCCGAAGGAGAAGAGAAGAAGAGGGACATGAACTTCTGATTGCGTTAAAGACGCAGTCGGGGCCCACGCCGATCACACCGTACGCAGCGCAAACGGTCCCGCTGACGTTCCTGATAATCTCTGCGTGTCGTAAGGTCCCTCTACCGCCCGCCTTCAGCGAGCGCTTTCGGGATGACAATCATGAGGAGTTCGGTTTGCTGGTCCACGCAGATCTTATGAACGCACCTGCCATTGTGGGGCGTTCCCGATCCGCGCAAAAAATAAAAGAGACGTTGCCGAGCAACGTCTACGCAATCAGACTGGATCTTTATCGCCGGCGACCTTTTTTCTTCGCCGTTTTCTTCGCAGCTTTTTTCTTGGCTGGCTTTTTCTTCGCCGCTTTCTTGGCCGGCTTCTTCGCTGCTTTTTTCTTGGCAGCTTTCTTCACCGCCTTCTTGGGCGCCTTCTTCTTCGCGGGAGATTTCTTCTTTGGAGGTTTTGGTCCGCCGCCCCCGCTGCGGGGCGCTGGAGGAGCAGGCTCAGGCTCTCCCATAGCTGGCTCAGGTTCAATTTCAGACGAGGGCGTTACTTCGGCCTCTTCCTCTTCTTCTTCCTCTTCGTAGTCTTCATCGAGCGAGTCGCTGAAAGCACCGGAATCTCCAAATTCGTCAGCTTCATCGTCACGCAGGTAGAGGGTCTCTTCGAAAAACATTCTTCCTCCTCGTTCATTCCGGCGTTCACGTGCCGGTATGCGCATTTCCTTCCGCGCAGGAAAATTAAAAAGATAAAACTTGCGACGGCGCCGGATTATAACGGGTTGCAAAGCGAGTCGCAACACTCATTTCGCGCATGCGCTGTTTTAGATGCGAAAGATTTTATTGTGCGGGAATAATCAGTACCATACCAGGCCGCAAAGTCGCGACATGAGCATTCGTCTGCTTGATGGCAGCGACGCTAGTTTTGTAATTGGTCGCAATGGAGTATAGGGTCTCGCCACTCTTTACCGTGTGGCGTATCGGAGTTGCGGAATTAGCTAGCGCTAAGTGACTGCTACGATGAGGCTTAGCCGAGGCCACTTGTTCCGTTGAGGCGACCGCCGGACTGACCGGAAGATGGACGTAGAGCACGCGCTTCCCCGCGAGACTCTCGCCCTTCAGCCGGTTCCAGCGGCGAATCGTAACGGCGGGAATTCCAAGATTGTCTGAAACGGTTTGCACCGTGTCCGTTCTCCTTACACGATAAACAGTCAAGCGTTTGGCGTATGTTTGCGCATCGCCGCCATGTTTGGGCGCGACAGGAATCACTAGCTTGGCTCCTGCTTCAATGCCGTCGGAGGTCGTGAGCTGATTGGCATCGGCAATCGTCTTCAGTGGCGTGTGATAGGTGCGCGCCAGTGACATCAAAGTCTCGCCCGGCGCTACCGTGTGATAGCGCCACCATACCCGCATGTCCGGGGGAATGGAGGCAACCGCCGCTTGGTATTTTTCGCCCGTTCCTGGCGGCAAATGCAACTCGAACCTGCCTTTGGGCGTGGTCATTCGCAACAGGCTAGGATTCAGGTCCTGCAGCTCTTCCGACGTGGCGTTTACACATTCAGCGACCAAGCGCAGATCCACTGAATAGTTGATCTTGATCGTGTCATGGGCAAGTTCGTGGTCGGGAACAATGTCGTCCAGCCCATACTGTCCCGGATTCTTCGCCATGATGGTCACAGCGACAATAATTGGGACGTAGTTGCGGGTTTCTTTGGGCAAAACGTTGCGCCGATAAAGCTCCCAGAAATCCGCATAGCCAGTGCGCTTGACCGCGCTTTGCACCGTCCCAGGCCCAGAGTTATAAGCTGCCATGGCGAGATACCAATCGCCGAACTGATTGTAGAGGTCTTTCAGGTGCCGGGCGGCTGCGCGGGTGGATTTCTCCGGGTCCTGCCGTTCGTCCGTCCATGCATCTCGGTGCAAGTCGTAAGCGCGGGCGCGGCTGCCCATGAACTGCCAGATTCCGCGAGCGCCGGCACGAGAGACAGCGTAAGGATGGAAGCCGGATTCCGCTTGCGCCAGATATATCAAGTCTTGCGGAACACCTTCTTCCTTAAATGTGCGCCCGATCATTTCCCGGTAACGTCCGCTGCGCGTGAGTCCGCGCTCCAGCGTTCCGCGACCGCGGGTCGAGAAGTAGTTGATATACCCCGCGACCTGGTCGGTCATCATCAGCGGAAGGTCAGAGTGTGTGGCTTTGATTTCCGCCGTGGCTTTGGCTTTCAGATTGGGATCGACAGGGTAATTCGTGACTTCATTGGCTTCGTCAATCGGCGCCGGCTCGGACTTTTCTTCCTCCGGCTTCGGCTCTGCCGCGCTGTCGGCTGGCGGCTGTGAGGCGGCCTCGAGCGTATTGACTCCCTCCATGACCCGGTCAAATTCCTTCTGATAACGAGGATCGGAGCGCATACCAGCCGGACTGCCCAATAACAAATTGAAGGCCCGGTCGAAATGGCTTTTTGCTTGGTCTGTCTGCCCGGCCAGAGACTGGTCGAGTCCAGCCTTGTACTCGGCCTCTGCTTTTGCGACTAGCTCCTGCACGGGATCGGGTTTCGCTTCCGGCTGAATTACAGGCGCTGGAGCTGACGCGGACTTCTGCGGTTCAACTCTCGGGTGCGACGCGTTCGCATGGGGAGCAGGAGTCGGGGCAGATTGGGCTTGAATCGGTGGCGGCGCGGGCTGGGCATGCACCACCGATGACGAAGCAGGCTTCTTGGCGGTCTGGCAGCCGAGACCCGCAGAAAGCGTCATCGCCAAGGCCGCTAGCGGAATGTGAGAAAACCTGATCTTCATTTGCATCTATGACTTACCGCCAATTTTCGCCCCAGGTCTGCGAAGGATAGGGCATGGTACTACCCATCTCTTAGACGGGTCAACGCCCAATAGGCTTTGCCTAGGTTACTTCAGGAATGGGTCAGAAGTACCAGGAAGCGGGGTCTCGGTAGGGCGTCTTCCCCGGACCTGCCAACCCAAGCGAACCATGATTTGAGCGCAAGCGAAAACGACAAGCAGTCGAGAGACCTTGAGTTGGCTGTCCGCTTGGTAAACACAAGGTCTCTCGCCTTCGCGGCACGTCCGTAAACCGACGCGCAGCTTCGCTCGAGGTGACACGTATGTGGTGTGCCTGAAGCCCAAAGCCCTGACGCCTGGAGCCAAACTCCGATCTACCAGCTCACCTTCATACCAAACTGGAATTGGCGCGGATCATAAGCTGCCGTTGGCTGCCCGGCATTGGTGAACAGCGGACTGACCGCGGCTGTGTTGTTCCGGTTCGCGATGTTGAACACGTCGGCGATCAACTGCAGGTTCAAGCGCTCTCCGATCGGAATCCGCTTTGCAACTCGCAGGTCGTCAAACACGGTCCACGGCGTCGTGCCGGCGTTGCGTCCCAGGTTGCCGTCGAGTTGCAGCAGGGTCGGGATCGCCCCAGTGGCAAAAAAACTCGCCAGCAGGCCATTGATACAAGGTTCCTGCAATTTCCCTGTCGGCGAGTATTTTGACGAGTAAACAGTTCCGCACGCGGGGTCGACCGTGGTGTTGGGACGCGCCGTCAGCGAAGACAACTGAAGATTGTCCCCATTCCCGGTAATGATGTTGAACGGGCGACCGGAAGCAAACTCAATCAGAGGAGCGAACGTCCAGTTGCTCAGGAATTTGCTGCCGAATCCGTCGCCGCTCACTCTTCCGGTCTGATAAACGCCGCTGAACACAAAACGATGGCGTTGGTCGAAGGTCGAGTTGGCCCGGTCCAGCCCAGGGAAGTAGCTATCCTGCGGAGTCAGCGTGGATTGCAGGTCCGTTGAATCGTCAATCGCATGCGACCAGGTGTACGAAGCGAGGAATTCATAACGGCTGCTGAAACGCTTGCGCAAGTTAGCACTGAAACCATGGTAGATGGAACTGCCATTCGAGAAATTCGCGTCCATGTCGCCGAAGGGGACGCAGCCAGTGTAATCAGGCACTGGAGGCACGGGATTGCAGTGGGTGTTGAATCCAGGCAAAGTTCCAAGAACCGCCATCGCTTGCGCCACGCAGGCTGCGTTGCCAGCCAGGTATTGCCCCGCCGCGACTGATGGATTGAGCCCGGATGGCCGGAAAAAATTCATCAGAGCTGCATCAACGTACGGGAGAGGCCCATTGGGTCCGCCTGGGGGATTGCATCCGCTCACAGTAAATGGGCTAGCGAAGCTCTGGCCGTCAGCCAAGGCTGCCGCAAAATTCGCGGTGAGTAGATCGCCTCGAACCGTGTTCGCATTAATTGGACGATTGAGGTGGCGTCCGCCGTTGAAGTTGTAGGCAAGGCTGAGTGCATACCCATTGCCCAGATCGCGCTCCACGCTGAAGTTGGCCTGCTGGGCATAGGCATACACGAAATTCTTGGATTGCGGATAACCGAACGGTTGAAATCCCAGCGGCAGGAAGGTTGATGCGCCGGGATTGGCCAAGTCCAAGTTCAGATAATTTTGGCTGAGGAAGACCGACTGAGGAAAGTTCAGCGCCTGAAACCGCTGCTCGTTGGGTAGATATCCCAGATTGGCATTAGCCTGCGTAAAGGGGGAAGGCGTGCAAGCCGATTGAGTCTGTATTCCCTGAAAGATTGGAATGGCATTCAAATTTCTCGGGTCGCCTGCGCCCTTGCACCCTCCGGTGCCAGCAAATGCCAGTTGTCCGCTCGACGAACCGTCTGACGCGTCGCCAAGAAAGTAAAGTCCCAACAGCGGGTGGTCGTAGAACATCCCGTAAGAAGCGCGGAACACCGTTTTGCCATCGCCCTTCGGATCAAAAGCCAAACCAATGCGTGGCTGAATGTTGTTCTTGTCGGTTTGAATTCCCTTTTGCAGTCCGAGCAGGTTATAGGCAGGCAGAGCGAGGCCCTGAGGCGGCTTGAACTTCGGTGCGATCTCCACGTCATAGCGCAATCCGTAATTCAGAGTGACCTTGGGGTCGATGCGCCACGAATCTTGCCAGAAGAATCCCAGCGGAATGTTGTTGAAGGAATCGCTGGGGCTGCCTAAGCCCTGAACGTAAACCGCCGGAAGACCTGCACCATAAGCCTGGACGGGCGAGAAGTCCGCTGCGCTGGGGAAGCCGGTGAATCCCAAGTTTGCTGCGCTGACGGATCCAAAGTCATACACACCGCCGTAATTCACCGTGAAAATCGCTTTCAGAGGAATGAAGTTGAAGTCTGCACCGAGCTTGGTATTGTGACGCCCTATGGTCCACGAAAGATTGTCGCTGAACTGGTAACGCTGCTCTGTCCGCTGGATGAAGGAATAAGGCTCCCGGCCGAAGTTCGCGAATCCCGGAATATTCACGGCTGGATCTGATCCGCCGGGAATCGCCGTGTTGAAAAAGTATGACAGCCCTCGACGAGCGTACTGAAAACGGAGATCGTTAACTTTGTTGTTGCCGATGATCCAGGTTTCCTGGGCCACACCTGCAACGTCGCGGTATGTCTGCTGGGAAGTGCGCGAGTAAGCGTTCTGCCCGAAGGGTTGGTCCTCTCCGCTGACCTCGATTCCCGTTACCGTGCTGGGGCTTACGTTGCCGCGGAGTGTTAACCGGTGACTGTTATTGAGGTTGTGGTCAAGACGCAGCGAATAGAGACTGGTGCCTTCGAAAACGGGAAAGTTGCCTCGCTGCGAATCGAGACTTTGAAATGAAGTTGGCAATCCACCGCAGAGCAGGCCGGTTACTACGTTGCAACTGGTTGGAAACTGCTGGGCTCCCGTACCACCTCCAAACGGAAGTAGAGCGAACGATTGCTGGCTCCCAGTCTCGGCCAGCCACGATGAGGCGCCGGCCATCCACGTATAGAACTGAATGCCTCCAGGTGCGGGGCCCGCTTGCGTGAACGGCGTGAGAAAAGCAATCTGACCTTGCGTAGCCGGCATCATGAAGGTGCCTGAAGGCGCAAGTGGATTGAAAATGTTGGTCGCGTCAAAGGGCTGCAGCTCGAAATTGTTTGCCCCGATGCTCGAGAACCCCGTCTCATGCCTCCGCGTAATCTCGTACGCAAAGTAGTAAAACGTTTTGTCCTTTTTTAGTGAGCCACCGAAGGCAGCCCCTGCTTGAACACGGGTATAAGCGGGATCAGGAACGGTGCTGAAGGGGTTCACCGCCTGAAAACTTCGATTGCGCAGATATCCAAAGACGTCACCGTGAAAATCATTCGCCCCGGAGCGAGTCACGATATTCACTACTCCACCCGAGGCCCGGCCATACTCGGCGGCGTAGCTGTTGGTGATGATCTGGAATTCCTGCACTGCTTCCTGCGAAACGGTCGACCGCACACCATTGATCGAATTGTCGGTCGCATCAGCCCCGTCCACATTGACAAGATTGGCGCGTCCACGCTGACCGCTCATGTTGAGGCCGGAAGTCGGCGCAGCTCCGGTATTGGGTGCGTTGTCGCGCACTACCTGTGAATCCGTAAGCGTGAAATTGATGTAGTTGCGTCCGTTGATCGGAAGATTGTCAATGCGGCGCTGGTCCACGGTGTCTGTGGTTGAGGTCCTTGTAGTCTCAATCAAGTCAGCAATGGCGCTAACCTCAACCTTTTCGGTGCTTCCCGCCACACTCAACGTGACCGGAAGATCCGCCATTCCACCTACCGTGATAATCACGCCCTGGGCCGTTGCGTTGGCGAATCCCGGCGCGGTCACGCTAACGCCATAGGAACCAGGCGGAAGCGCCAGGACGCTGTATTCCCCCTGCCCGTTACCCGCCGCAGGCCGCTCCACTGCCTTCGCTTCATCCCGCACCGTGACACTGGCGTTTGTGACCAAGTTGCCGCCAGGATCTTTCACAGTTATGTGCAGGTCGCCGGTGGCGACGCCTTGTCCGAAAACAACCAGGCTAAAAACACCGACGAACAGCACGAGAATACACATCCGTGGGATACGCATTGAGATTCTCCGACGCGAGAATTCTCCGGCCCGGCTTCAAGGCCGTCCAGAGTTGGGTGAAACGCGATATTTTGTGGAAGCGAAGGTTTCGCTGGTTTTACATCACTTTATTGTGGGAAAGCAAGCCAAGAATGTGACAAGCTATTTAAGGGAAAGAGACTGGAACCCGACCAGCTGATCTATTTCCGCTCGATGCCGAACTCCAGCTTTTCGGAGCTTTTGAGCGCCCAAGCCATCCGAGGGGTGTTGTGGGCCAGGCCGAATCGGCCTTGAGCGTCCAGCAGAATGATTCCGCCGTGACCGTTGACTCGATCTTTCAAGTAGCTCATGGCTTCGTCGGCGATCCGCTGGGGCAAGTTTCCTGAGGCGACGCGGTCGGCTGCCCACTTGGCAAGCACCAGTTTCATGATGGGCTCGCCCCATCCGGTGGTCGAAACTGCGGCGCTCTCGTTGTCGGCGTAGCATCCGCAGCCGATCAGCGAGGAGTCGCCAAGGCGGCCCGGAGCTTTGTTCAAAGTTCCCCCAGTCGAAGTTGCCGCTGCAATATTGCCTGAGCTATCGAGCGCGACTGCACCAACCGTGTCATGGGAAATAGTCGGTGCGAACAGATCTTCTTTTTGACCGGCAGCTTTTTGGCCGACGCGAGTGTGCTGTATAAGTCGCAACCGTTCCATTTCCCGCGGAATGATCAAGTCTTCGTTCCGGCACAATGAGATGCCATGTTCCTGCGCAAAACGTTCCGCACCTTCAGCAACGAAATACACGTGAGGGCTCTCACTCAATACTTTGCGCGCCGCCCGCACGGGATTGGCAATGTGCTCCACGCAACCGACGCCACCGGCGCGGAGAGTTGCGCCATCCATGATGAGTGCGTCGAGTTGAACTCTGCCCTCGCGGTTCAGAAAGCTGCCGCGTCCCGCATCGAAAGCTTCGTCGTCTTCCATGATGACAACAGCTTCTTCGACCGCATCAACCGCCGATCCACCTCTTTCCAGGATGCTCCATCCCGCCGCGACCGCGTTCCGCACGCCTTTAAGGTGCACTTCAACCATGTCATCGGGAATTGACCACGCCCCGCCGTGAACCATGAGAACTGGATTGGATTTGGTCATCGAGTTCGAAAGAAACCGGTTAGTTTAGCACTGCATGTTCATCCCTCTCTCATGATTGTCATCCCGAACCTGCGATCCGAGGGAACGCAGGAGAGGGACCTTACGAAGCGGTTGGATCGGCAGCAGCGCACAGAGGAACGAAACCCTTAGGAGTCCACGGGTAACCTTGGCGCAGCCAGACCGGGATGACAATCAAAGGCGGACGATCAGCTTGGCCGCCGCATCATCTCCGGAACGGTCGCGAACTCGTGAAGCTGTTCTTTGTGGCGCGCGATCAGCCGATCCACAGCTTCCACAGTCCTTGAGCGGTCCGCCCCGAATGCCTTGTGACCGCCATCGTGCAGTAGCACAACATCCCCGCCGCGAATTTTCGGGTTCACTTTTTCGTAGATGTAATCCGCCGAGGGCGCGTCCCAGTCATATCCGGTGACGTTCCACATGATCGGCTCAAGTCCGAGCTGACGCACAATCCGAATCACCGCCGGCCGTCTGGCCCCCCAGGGCGGACGAAACAGATTCGAATGCTCGCCAACGGCATCGGTAATCGCTTGCCTACATTCCAGAATTTCTTTTCGGACGCTCGCACCTCCATGGAAAATCAACAGCGGATGCGTGAAAGTATGGTTCCCGATCACATGCCCTTGTTTCGCGATCTCGCGCGCAATGTCCGGCCGCTGATGCACGTAGCGTCCGATCAGAAAAAATGTGGCTCGAACGTTATGCTTTGCCAAAACCTCGAGCAGGTTCAGCGTGTGAGGATCGTTCGGCCCGTCGTCGAATGTCAGTGCGATTTGCTTTGATCCTCGCGGCAATCCATGGAACGCCTTGCCGAACCATTGTCCAGTCGGAGCCATGGACTGATAGCCAGCGGAAACCAGGGCAGCACCAGTGGCGACAGCGAAGCCAATCACGCTGCGATTGTAAAGCAGTCCTACACAACGATGTCATTCCAAGGACCTTCAGGTCCGAGGAATCTGCTTTTCTCTTAACTGCAGATTCCTCACCACTAAAGTGGTTCGGAATGACAAGCTATTAGGTTTTGCTGAACGCTGAGTGCTGCTGTTAACTTCTCCCTCAATTGCGCTCCTCGCATTCTCGGGATATTCTCAAAAGCGATCACCTCACCTTCATGGCCAAGCTCTTCGATCTGCCCCGCTATATTGCTGTAGAAGGTCCCATACGAGTCGGCAAGAGCACTCTTTCGATTATTCTCGCCGAACGCCTCAATGCCCAGCGCGTCACCGATCCCGAGCAAAATTCTTTTCTCAAACCGTTTTACGAAGGTGAGCCCGGCGCGGCATTTCAGGCACAGTTTAATTTTCTCGTTCGCCGCTTTGAGCAGCTTCGTGATCTCGACCTCGGCGGGAGTTCGCAAAAAGCAGTGATCTCGGATTTCATCTTCGAAAAAGACAAGATTTTTGCCTGCCTCAACCTGAACGATCAGGAACTCGATACCTACAATCGCTACTACAACCACTTCCGCGAGCAAGTGCCTACGCCCGATCTCGTCATTTATCTGCAAGCCACGCCCGAAGTCCTAAAGAAGCGCGTCAAAAAGAAGAACGCACCCGGCGAGAAGGCGATCAGCGAAGAATATCTGGAAGAAGTGGTCAAAGCCTACGAGCACTTCTTCTTTCACTACACGTCTTCCGATCTCCTGATCGTGAACACCTCCGAAATAGACTTCGTCGAGCGCAACGAAGATTTACAGGAGCTGCTGCGCAAAGTCTCCGCGCCGATCAAAGGGACGCAGTATTTCCTGCCGCTGGGGAGCCAGGAAGCAGCCAGCGCATAGGAGCCCACGCGGGGACAGCCGCCCTCGGCTGTCCGGTCTTGTCAACTCCAAGAGATGTTATTACAATTGTAATAACTATGGGAGTTGACTTATGGTCGAGCTCAAAGTCCGCAAATTCGGCAACTCGCTGGGCGTTGTTCTGCCCAAAGACGTAATCAATCGCTTGCAAACCAGAGATGGTGACAAGGTCTTTCTCATTGAGGCAGCAGACGGCGATTACCGTCTGACCTCGTACGATCCGATGTTCGAGAAGAAAATGCAAAAGGCTGAGGAAATCATGCATCGGTATCGCAATGCGCTCCGAGCGCTTGCGAAGTGAGCAGGAAGACTCCCATCTGGGTTGACGAACGAGACGTCGTTGCGATTCACGAGAGTCTCTTGGCGCAACACGGCGGGGTCGCAGGGTTGCGTGATCGTGGACTGCTGGAATCCGCCCTCGCGAGACCACGCCAGCATTACACATATGCCGAGAGGGTTGGCATCATTGAAATGGCCGCCCTTTACACCACAGGCATTGTAAAGAACCATCCGTTCGTGGATGGGAATAAGAGAGCGGGCTTTCTGGCAGGCGTCATGTTCCTAGAGCTGAATGGATTTAATTTCTCAGCCAGCGAAGAAGATGTCATTCAGACCGTTCTCGCCCTCGCGGCCAGCGAACTTGACGAAACTGGATACGCCGAATGGCTGCGGGCTAATACGAAACGGGCAAGAAGCAGGTGAGCGCACGCTCCTCTCGCTTGCCCCTCCTCTCGCGCAGGCGATAGCATGAAGCTTTGGAGGCTTCATCATGGCAACAGACACCCTCACCAAATCAGTTATCGAGGGAGGCGCCGCGCGTCCTAACGTTTACCGGAACTTCATTGATGGCGAATGGGTCGAAGCTTCGACTGGCGAGACTTTCGAAAACCGCAATCCCGCCGACACCCGCGATGTAGTTGGAATTTTCCAGAAATCTGGTAAGCCCGACGTTGACGCCGCTGTGGATGCCGCCAAACGCGCATTCGTGAAATGGCGCCTAGTGCCTGCTCCACGCCGAGCCGAGATCATCTATCTCGCGGCGGAAATGCTCGCCGAGCGGAAAGAAGAATATGCCCGCGACATGACCCGCGAGATGGGCAAGGTCCTGAAAGAAACTCGCGGCGACGTTCAGGAGGCCGTGGACACTGCATATTACATGGCTGGCGAAGGACGTCGCCTGTTTGGCCCAACTACACCTTCGGAGCTGCCAAACAAATTTGCTATGGCGGTGCGGACGCCGGTTGGCGTTTGTGGAATGATCACGCCGTGGAATTTCCCCATGGCGATTCCTTCATGGAAATTGCTGCCGGCACTCGTTTGCGGTAACACCTGTGTCATCAAGCCGGCGCAAGACACTCCGCTTTCCACGTTCAACCTGGTCCGCACATTGAGCGACGCCGGCATTCCGAAAGGCGTGGTCAACATCGTTAGCGGTTTCGGCGCAGAAGCCGGCGCCCCGATGCTCGAGCATCCCGAAGTTCGCGCGATTTCATTTACCGGATCGAGCGCTGTCGGACGGACGATCGGTACCACCGCGGCCAAGAGTTTCAAGCACTGCTCGCTCGAACTCGGCGGCAAGAATCCGATGATCGTGCTCGACGACGCAAATTTGGATCTCGCGATCGAAGGCGCGCTCTGGGGCGCTTTCGGCACCACTGGCCAGCGCTGAAGGCGCGAAGCTACAGTGTGGAGGCAATCGGCTGGACAAAGGTGATTACCAACATGGCTTCTTCATGCAGCCGACCGTCTTCACCGACGTTGATCCCAAGATGCGCATTGCGCAGGAAGAAATCTTCGGGCCGGTGGTTTCGGTGATTCCCTGCGAAGACTTTGAAGATGCAGTGCTAATCGCCAACAACATCGAGTACGGGCTCTCGTCTGCGATTTATACCCGTGACGTTAACAAGGCATTCGCGGCTGTGCGCGACCTGTACGCGGGCATCACTTATGTGAACGCACCCACGATTGGCGCAGAAGTTCATTTGCCATTCGGTGGAGTAAAAGCTACGGGCAATGGCCACCGCGAGGGCGGCATCGGCGCAATTGATTTCTATACTGAGTGGAAGTCGGTGTACGTGGACTATTCGGATAGATTGCAGAGAGCGCAGATAGACCGGCCGGAATAGGAGCAGATCCGCCCCAAGTGCACGCAAAGGTCACAAAATAAGTTACGCTTCCGAATCTTGGCGGTCGTGATTTTTGCTGCTGCAGTTTGTTCAAGCTGCGGCGAATCAGCCGAGAAAAGGATCGCCCACTTCAGATCAAGTATCGCGTCGGAATCGCCAGCGGGATCAACAAAAGCCGAGGTCATCGCGTATCTGAGTAAGAATCGGATTGAACATTCTGGGTACAAAGAAGCAGGCAGTGAGGATGAATTGAAGTTTTTTGGTGCTCCGGGAAGAATCGACGCAATGATTCGTGCGGTTGAAAAAACGATGATCTCCAGAGTCGATATTCGGATGGTGTTTCTCTTTGAGGGGAGCGGCAAGATGCTCCGCTGCGATGTGTCTCAGGTAGTTACTTCACTCTGAACCGAAGTACGTTCGGGGCTGAAAAAGTTGATGAGACGAGGCCGTCATCAGATTTCTCCATGCCTCCATCTGATGAATTACTTTGGTGTGCAGGGCCTCGACGGCTAAAATCAGTCTATGCCCCTTACCCAAGCCCGCGAAATCACGCCCGCCCAGCGGTTGGACAACCTGCGCTACGCGATTCGCGACCTGGTTGGACTCGCCGATCAGGTCGAGCAGCAGGGCCACAAAGTTTTGTATTTGAACGTTGGCGATCCAAATATTTTTGATTTCGCGCCTCCCGCTCACGTGGTCGAGGCCGCCTATCGCGCCATGCGCGACAACAAAAACGGCTACGCGCCATCGGCTGGAGTGCCCGAGGCACTCGAAGCCATTCGCAACGAAGCCGTTCGCAATGGAATCAGCAGCGTACAAAACGTATTCGTCACCAATGGTGCCGGCGAGGCCGTAGATCTCTGCCTGACCGCACTACTCAATCCCGGCGAAAACGTATTAACTCCCAGCCCCGACTACCCGCTCTACACTGCCGTTCTTTGCAAGACTGCCGCAGAGATGAATTCGTACTACCTGAACGAAGAAGACGCCTGGCAGCCTGATCTTGACGACATTCGTCGAAAGATCAATTCGCGTACCAGAGCAATCGTTCTGATCAATCCCAACAACCCGACGGGATCGCTTTGCACACGGAAGATGCTCGAACAGATCGCCGAGATCGCGCGCGAGCACAACCTGCTGATCATCTCCGACGAAATCTACGACAAGTTGATCCTCGATGGCGGAGAGCACATTTCAATTGCAGCGGTCGCGCCCGATATTCCGGTCGTGACTATTGGCGGCTTATCGAAGAACTATCTCGCTCCCGGATGGCGCATGGGATGGGGCATTGTCAGCGGAGACGCCGCGACTGTGAAGCCGTTTGTCGAGGGCATTCACAAAATGTTGCGGGCTCGCCTTTCAGCGAATCATCCCGAGCAGTATGCGATCAAGCCCGCACTCGAAGGCCCGCAGGACCACCTGATCGAAGTCCGTAGAAAGTTCACCACCCGCCGCGACATCACGGTCGAAGCCTGCAACTCCATTCCGCGGATGAGTTGCGTTCCGCCGCGCGGCGCGTTTTACGCCTTTCCCAAGATCGACATTCCCGAAGATGACGCAGTTTGGGTAAAGGAGCTGCTGCTACAGAAACATATTCTGCTTGTGCACGGCTCGGGATTTGGCCAGAAGCCAGGAACCAAGCACTTCCGGATAGTTTTTCTACCCCAAGAAGAAACACTTAGAACGGCCTACACTCAGATTCGCGAGTTTATGACGGATCGGTACTAGGCCGTGGCGTTTTTTGGCGTTTCATAGCAAACCCGGCCCACGACCTGGAATCCAACTAGGTGAGGACGAGTGCTGGCGAGACACTACATGACGACTACGCTTGCCATGTCACTGCCCGTTGCCTCCACTCGTCCGACTCTCTTTACCATCCTTGGCCTTTCCGCCTGAATCTGCTGTAATCGCCCTTCGTGGTTGACATTCATTGCCACATTCTGCCGGAAGTGGACGACGGCCCCAAATCCTGGGAAGTCGCCGAAGCGATGTGCCGAATGGCTGCTGCCGACGGCATTGAGCACATGGTGGCGACCCCGCACTCTAACGACCGATATTTCTACGATCGTGACTACCTCTCGAATTTGCTCAAAGAACTTCAGCGCCGCATCGGTCCCAAGCCCAGCCTGAGCCTTGGTTGCGACTTTCATCTCTCTTTCGAAAACATGCAGAGCGCTCTGCAAACTCCCGAACGCTATCGCATCGGAAACACCCGTTATCTACTGGTCGAGTTCAGCAATTTCAGCATTCCGCCCCAGATCGACGAATGGTTCACCAACATGAGCGAGACAGGCACTACACCAATCATCACGCACCCTGAGCGCAATCCGATCTTGCAGGAAGCGCCTCAGCGCGTGCTCGAATGGATTGAACTCGGCTGCACCGTGCAGGTGACCGCGTCGACTTTCACGGGAGTATGGGGAACGCGATCACGGCAGGTCGCCGATTTTCTGCTGAAAGAAAAAGTTGTGCACTTTCTCGCCACGGATGCGCACAACACGGATCGGCGACCGCCTGTGTTCTCCGCCGCTAGAAAAATCGTTGCAAAACAGTACGGCGAAGCGACGGCGCATGCCTTGGTCGAAGTGAATCCGCGTGCGGTGGTGGACGATCAACCGTTGGCGGGCACTTAAAACCAGTACTAAACCCGGCCACGGATTTTCACCGATCGTCACGGATCAACCGGATGGAAAATTCTCGTTGAGGTTGGGACTTATTGGTTCTAAATGCGTGAAAATCCGCGCGAATCGTGGCAAGTTTTGAAGTTCGAGCTGTTACTACACTTCTCCGATGAAAGCAGTCGTCATTACGCGCCTTGGCGGCCCTGAGGTTTTGGAGGTTCGCGATGTCCCTGAACCTGTCCCTGGCGCGGGCGAGGAATTGGTTCGCGTCGAAGCGGGTGGCATCAACTTCGCTGATACTCTGGCAGCCAGTGGCGGATATCCCGGCACGCCGAAACCTCCGCTAGTAGCCGGACGCGAATTCTGCGGCACCCGCGTCAGCAACGGCGAACGCGTCATGGGCTACGTGCAGTGGGGAGCCTTTGCTGAGGTAGTCGCCGCACGCTCGGCTTTGCTCTGGCCGGCACCTCGAGGCTGGAATGCCGAGGAGGGCGCTGCATTCCCAGTAAATTTTTTCACCGCGTATCTCGCTTATTGGAAAGCCGGCGTCCTCCATAACCCACAAGGCACCCGAGTTCTCATTCACGCCGTAGCAGGCGGAGTCGGTACCGCTGCAGTTCAGATCGGCAAAATACTTGGCGTCGAAATGTACGGGACTTCTTCATCCAACGAGAAGCTCGACCGCGTGAAACAACTCGGACTGCAGCATGCGATCAACTACAAACAACATGACTACCAAGAAGCGATCAAGGACCTGACCCAGGGCGAAGGCGTTGATGTGGTTTTCGAAATGCTTGGAGGCGAGCACACTGCAAAGAGCGTTCGCTGCCTGCGCGATTTCGGCCGCGTGATCTGCTACGGCTCCGCCACCGGGCAGCGCGCGCAAATTGATGTTGGCTCGCTCTACTCCAAAGGCGCCAGCGTTCATGGTCTCTGGCTAACGTATCTCTCGGCCAAAGCTGATCTCATGCAACAAGCTTGGAGTCAGCTTTCCGCATGGGTCTCGCAGGGGACTCTTCGCCCCGCGGTCGGCGCGATGTTCCCAATATCGAAAGCGGCTGACGCATACCGTCTTATTCTGGAGAGAAAGAATTTCGGGAAAGTTGTGCTGACTCAAACAGGTGATTAGAGTAGCGTGATTTTTCGGTCTAAGGGGACTGGGTGTGAGAAACTGCGCGGCTGTGGATTATTAGCCGGCCAGACTGCGATCCGTGTGTTCACGATAAGTGCGAATAAATCCTGCGATCAGCGCGAGAAAGTTCGGCCGGGATTCTTCGTTGTTGATGAATCCGTCCACGTGAGCAAGGCTGTCGGGAAGCGCTCCACAATAAAGAACAACCGGGACATCGGGCTTAATCCTCTTCATCTCGGCGGCCAACGCGTTGCCCGTGGTCGCGCGCACCATGTGCCCCGATAGCACCAGACAAACGGGAGAGTCGCTCAACAACTCCAGCGCCCGCGCGCCTGTGGCGGCTATGAGCACAGCATAGCCCGCGTCCTCGAGGGCCGCCTTTCGTAAGCGAAGTAATCCCTCGTCTTCGTCAACGCAAAGAATAGAGTGCTTCGATGACAGCTTGGGACGAGACCCCAACCGCCACTTATGTGCGGTGTTAGACGACACTGCTCTTAACTCTGCCTGATTAAGTTCCGCTCGTATATACCCGAAACACTGTATTGCGTTTTTTGCGGTAATTCAAGCCGCCCGAGGTTTCTAATAAGCACCGCGACCACAAGAAATAATTCGTATCTCGAGCTCAGCGAATCAAGGCGTCTAGCTGGCGCAGATCCAGACCGGCTTGCCGATAATGCTTTCGAGACAATTCCAGGAGACTGAATCCATCCTCGTAGGCGGCGAAGCCGCCGTTCACGGGCTTATCCAAATAGATTAAGCCGCCTCCAACTACGAAGAGGGTCACCATCGGCTCCGGCGAGTCGTCGGTGATCACCAGCGTGTGGGCCTCGCCTGCAGGCTCGTAGATGAAAGTCCCAGGCTTTGCCACCCAGTCATGTTCCAGATATCGCCAGTGGCCGCGCAGGGTGTATCCGTGAACCGTGCCAACGTGGTAGTGAGTTCCTATCATCGAACCGGGGAGACCTTTGAGTACGACGCTGAACCCCCCGGTCGTGACGTTAAAGTGGCAGGGCTGGAACCAGACGCCCTCCGCGTAAGGGACCCACAACTTCTCGTTTTCCAGGTCGATGTTGGTGATGAAATGATCGCGGCTCCTGTGGTCGCGGTCGAGGCCATCGGTGAAACTGGAGAAGCTGGCAATGGGCATGGTTTCCCTTTTTAGGTACGGGCCGGCGTTAAGGTGCAATTTCGTTTGCGGTTCGCAGGCAGGTGGAAGTGTATACCCAGACGGTTCTTGATCAGACGTAAGAGGCGGAAGCCGACTATTATGATTTTGAGCGTAATTGATTCCGTCACAATGTCGCCTCCCACGCCTGATTTCGCCAATAACTTAGACTTCTTTTTGTGGCGATTCTTGATTTCGATTGCCTGTTCCCTGGATTGATTCCCATCTGTCGGTGGCCCGGATCTGCATTGAGCACTCAGTTTGTCTCCGTTTGCGATAAAGTCAACCAAAGACCTAAATGAAGAGTATGCATATGAATCGGTCCCGCAAGGTGATTGTTCTAATCATGCTGATTGTGCTGGCCGTCACCCTGGCAGGTGCGTTTATGACTCGCGGGGTGATGGAATACCTTCCGTTCTTGCAAGCTAGGAAGGGAAATTGGACGGGAGCCTATATCCCTCTTGGAGTTGTGGATCAACGGCCTTGGCAGACAGCGGCGACTCTTGCGGCCTTGGCACAGTCGGCGGAGGAGAGGAAAATCGCCAGGGACGCTGAGCGGCTTGCGGATCACGAAGTCGACCAGGCGTTCTCGCAGTCACTGAGGCAGGCAAGCCTTGCAAAACCCAATCTGAGCGGCAAAGCATTGGCATTGCAGCAAAGGGTCACCGAGCTTCAGGAGACCATCAAGAACGACGAGGCGCAAATCGCGTCACTCAGTGCAGGCGCCAGCAGGAAACCTGCAGGTGCCGTTCCCAACGGCAGCGACTTGGAGATTGGAAAGGCGCAACTTGCCCTCGACCAAGCCGAGCTGGCCGATTCAATGGACGACCTCGCTCGCGAAAGCGGAGATCAGAGACTCAAACTTCAGCAGGAAGTAGCGGCGCGCCAAGCGGCCATGAAGCGATACAGGGATAACGCCTCCAAGGACGAGGGGCAGACTGCTGTCGCTTCAGCCGAACAATACAAGACGTTAACCCAGCAGCTATCAACATGGCGTTCTCTGCGCAATAGGAAAGAATTAATTGTGCAGGCTCAGCAGTTGGCTCGGGCCGACGTGGCCGCGCTCACAGCCGATGAGGAAACATTGAAGGCAGAAGCCTCTGGCCTTGAGGCTAAAGCCTCTGGAGAGTCAACTTCCGAACGAATCGAGCGGCTGCAACGGATAAGCGCTCAGCAAAACATCGTGAGCATCCTCAATGATCGGCTGGAAGCGCAGCAGCAGCTTGTGGGTCTCTATGGACGATGGGGGGAGCAAGTCGAGTTACAGCAAAAGATCGTAATTCACCTGATATTACAGTCCCTGGCGTTGCTTGCGACGATCAGCATTTTGGCGATCCTGGCGGGCTGGGCCCTCCAACTGGTATTGGAGAGAATCGTTCACGACTCTCGCCAAAAGCAGACATTGAAAACAGTTCTAAATCTGGGAACGCAACTCGCCGGCCTCCTATTAATCCTGCTTGTCATTTTCGGTGTACCACGGCAGATGCCAACGATCCTGGGTCTGGTGACCGCAGGACTGACGGTAGTCTTTCAAGATTTCATCTTGGCATTCTGCGGCTGGTTTGTTTTGATGGGACCAAACGGAGTGAGAGTTCGGGACTGGGTAGAGATTGATGGTGTCGGAGGCGAGGTGGTACAGCTCGGGCTGTTCCGCACCTGGCTGCTGGAGACGGGAAACTGGACCGCCCATGGCCATCCTACGGGCAGAAGAGTCTCGTTTTTGAATGGCTATGCGATCCGCGGGAAGTACTTTAACTTCTCAACGGTGGGACAGTGGATGTGGGATGAGATTAAGGTAAGCGTTCCCCCGGGTACGAGTGTTCATTCCCTTCTCAAGGGGATTTACGAAGCGACGATCAAGGCAACGGAAGCGGACGCGAAGATGGCGGAAGCGGAATGGAAGAGGGTAACACACGAAGAAGGCTCGCCACAGTTTAGCGCCATGCCGTCGGTTAATCTCAGGCCGGCGGGAGCCGGTGTCGACATCGTCATTCGCTACATCACGCGTGCAGGAGTGAGAGTTGAGAGCCGGAACCATCTGTTTGCCATGATCGTTGATCTGATGCAAGGTGGGTCGAAGGAGGATAGGAATCTTGCCTCATTACAGCGCTAGCACATCAACAGGCCCGACCGGCTCAGGCTAGCAGCTTCGCCGCATCCTTCGCGAAGTACGTCAGAATGATGCTTGCCCCAGCGCGTCGTATCGAAGTCAGTGATTCCAGAATCACGCGGTCGCGATCAATCCAATTGTTGCGGGCGGCGGCTTCGATCATGGCGTACTCGCCCGAAACCTGGTAAGCCGCAATCGGCACATCAAAGCGTTCGCGTGCCGCGGCGATCACATCCAGATATGGCATGGCGGGCTTGATCATCACCATGTCGGCGCCTTCTTCGATGTCGAGGGCGACCTCGCGCATGGCCTCGCGAAGGTTCGCTCCATCCATCTGATAAGAGCGGCGATCGCCAAACTGTGGAGCAGAATCCGCAGCCTCGCGGAACGGCCCATAGAACGCTGAAGCAAATTTCGCGGCGTAAGAGAGAATCGGAGTGTTCTCAAATCCCGCTTCGTCCAGCGCTTTGCGGATTGCGGCGACGCGGCCATCCATCATGTCGGAAGGCGCGATGATGTCAATGCCGGCGCGCCCGAGCGAGACTGAAGTTCGGGCAAGCAACTCGAGTGTCGGGTCGTTGACGATCTCATAGTCCGGCGCGACGGCCCGAGTCAATTTCGCGGCGGCCGCGTCAATGGCTTTCGCCACACCGCCCTCCTTAACTACCATCACTCTCGAAATGTCGCGCGCAGCCGCTCCTAACGATTGCGGCGAATGTGACGCGCGCACAATTCCGCAATGCCCATGCGACATGTATTCACACAGGCAGACGTCGCCGATCAGCAGCATTTCCGAAACTTCCGTCTTGATGGCACGCACTGCGCGCTGAACGATTCCATTTTCTTCCCAGGCACCTGTGGCAATTTCGTCTTTGTTCTCAGGAAGGCCGAACAGAATCACCGCTGGAACACCGAGCGCGTGGGCCTCTTGCGCCTCACGAACCACCTCGTCCACAGAAAGATTGAAAACGCCTGGCATGGAGCGAACTTCCTTGCGCACGCCTTCCCCCGGGCAGACAAATAGAGGATAGACGAAGCTTTCAGGAGTCAGCCGGGTCTCGCGCACCAAGGACCTGAGAGTGTCGGTGCGGCGCAAGCGACGAAGACGTGTCGCCGGGAAAGCCATATGGAAATTCTAGCAGAGCGCACGGTTGAACTATGTGCACCCATCCTCTGGACTATGCGTGCGAAATCTGGGCTTTAGACATTGGGCGCGAACGGCGCAACTCCTGGATTTGCAGAACAACGTCGGCTGAAAGCAATGAGAAAGCCAGGCAAGACCACACAATGGTCTCGGTCGCTCCAATGCCCAGTTTCTCCCATCCGGTCACACCCTGCACCACGCGCACTTCAAGAAAAACCAAAGCGACCGCAAAGCTGCGCGTCATCCACTGACGATGTTGCTGGACCTTGCCATTCAAAATGAATCCAAAGGCGATGGCGGTCGTAGTCGTTAACAGGATGGCATCGACAAGTGCGGCGATGCTGAACGACCTTGGTCCGCCCATTCGCTCCTCAAAATACTGGATGTAGGCGCCGAAGGGAGCCGCGATCAGCGCGCCGGCGATGTAAATCCGCCCTATTACACGATGGAATTTCGTGAAACGCTGCCGCAAACGATCAGAGAATTGCAGCGGACCAAGCAGGATGGCGCAGGCGCCCGCCAGTCCGTGCGGCAGCAAATACCAGCGGAATGGATGATAGTGCTGCCATGCTGGGTTCTCCCGATGGACCAGGAAGCTTTCGTTATGTACCAGGACATAACCGATCATCAGTCCGATAAAGCCAAACAGAAGATATTTGAGACGAACGCGAGGCGAAGTTTGAACCGGAACAGTGGCGGTGGCCATTTGACTCCTTAGGAACAGCCGTGCGGTGGGCGGACTCGCGACAGGCGCCGATACATTAACATGAAAAGGTGGCGGAAATCTTGAAAAATACCGGCGCCCGGGTATTGGAATTTAATCCCTTGCGCGACTTGCTGCGCGGGTATTCCGCTTCCGACCTTGGACGGGCAAAGGTGTCGGCGCTCGCTCCTTCGTTAGACACAGCCTGGATTGAGAATCAGCAGCGGCTCACGTTGGAAATCCGTGAGTTTCGGCGGGTGGGCG
>WNFY01001184.1_pt1 | contig 24532 bp, 25 predicted proteins | sample 5400091 | NCBI WGS metagenome assembly WNFY01 (sample SAMN13153364, study PRJNA577476) | soil metagenome | isolation source: 60 cm soil or saprolite under grassland replicate 1 | place: USA:California | collected 2016-06-15 | reverse complement strand
CGCGGCGTCGATCGGCTACTCCGCCTCGCACGGCTGCATCCGCATGTACGTCCCGGACGCCGAGTGGCTGTTCAATCAGGTCCACATCGGTACGCCGGTCTTCATCGTCTCCGCCTAAGGAGGGCTTGACGAAACCTAGTCTGTGCGGTCGGGCCGCGCTGTCCGCCCCGAGGCCGCGTCCTCAGTCGGCCCTGTAGCTATCCACTACAGGGACTCCCTGCGTCCTTGCCTCGGAACGGCCATCGCACCCCGACGGCGAGCGAGGTTCCGTCAAACCCTCCTAGTTTCCCGTCGCGCGACCGGGGAATTCACGCCATGGGGAGTACCGATGCTTGCTCACCTCTCCGACGAGGACATTCGGCGCTACGTCGCCGGGATGTCGAGCGTGGAGACTGAGCGACATGTCAGGCTCTGCATCTTCTGCGCGCAGCGGTTGGGCGACGCCGCCCAGCGTGCAGCTCGCTGGGAGCGCCGTGGCATCCTCGGCCGGCTCGTGCGGATCGACTACTCGCAGGAGATAGACGAGCTGCTCGCCGAGATTGAAGAGGAACAGCGGCATGCAGCCTGAGCCTTAGGTCCGTAGCGTTCAGATCTTTTGGCGGTGCGGGACGCCTGCCGGATCTGCCATGTCATGTCAGGGTGATCGGAGCTGCGGCGCCGATCGCCCCACCGCCGCTCAGAGCCAGCGCTTGTAGCGGACGAACGCGATCAGTCCGCCCGCGATCGCGAGCATCGCGCCGCAGATCGCCCAGAACGCGGTCGCTGTCTCGAAGCCGGGGAAGCGAACGTTCATTCCGAACAGGCCGGTGATCAGCGTCAGCGGCAGCAGGATCACGCTGACGAGCGTCAGGATGAGCAGGATCCGGTTCTGGCGGTGCGAGATGACCGACTCGTTCGTGTCCTCGAGCGCCTCGACGACCTCCTTGTAGTTGTCGAGGAGGTCCCAGATCCGCTCGCTCGCGTCGACGATGTCGTCGAAGTAGAGCTCGAGCTCCTCTGGCAGGAAGCGCTCCATCCGCCGTTCCAGGAGCCGCAGCGTGGAGCGCTCCGGCTTGATGATCTTGCGGTAGGAGATGATCTCCTGCTTGACGTTCGAGATGTCGCGGACGACGTCCTCGGCCCGCTCCTCGAACAGCGCGTCCTCGAGCGAATCCAGCTTGTGCCCGATCTTGTCGAGGATCGGGAAGCAGTAGTCGAAGAGGTCGTCGAGGACGTGGTAGAGCAGGTAGCCGGAGCCCTTCGAGAAGAGCTGGTCGCGCAGCTCCTCGTCCTCCTCGCAGCGGCGGAAGAGGCGTGTCACAGGGAGCAGCTCGACGGTCGGGAACGTGACGAGATAGTCCTGGCCGGTGAAGAAGTCGAGCTCCGCGGCGTTCAGGCGCTGGACGGCCTTGTCGTAGACCGGGAAGTGGAGCACGGCGAAGAGGTAGCCCTCCTCGGTGTACTCGTCGATCTTCGGCCGCTGGCGCTTGGAGAGGACGTCCTCGATGTCGAGCGGGTGCCAGCCGTAGCGCTCGGCGAGCGTGGTCGCTTCCTCGACGGTCGGGGCGTCGAGATGGATCCAGGTCAGGCCGTGGGCACTCTGCTCGGCGAGACGCGGTTCAGGCCGAGGGGCGACGTCCCTCGCCGGCGGGCGAGGCCTCTGGCGCTTGATGCGGGGAAGGCTGGGCACCGGTACTGAGAGGGTCGTCGAGTCGCATCTTCAGGGTTCGCCATTCTACCCGCAAAGCCTTGCGCGGAACCCTCTCGGGACCGGGCGTCCGCGAGGCGTGATCCGGGATCTGCCGCTCGAGCGCGAGTGCGCCGACTCCGGCCAGGAGGCAGGCGACCGCTGCGCCGAGCCAGAGCCCGGTCTGGGAACGGGCGAGCAGGAAGCTCCCGAGCACCGGGCCGATCATGAAGCCGACCTGCCAGGAAATCGTGCGCAGCGCCATGTAGCGCCCGAGCAGGTGCTCCGGCGCAAGATCGGCGACCAGCGGGTTCTGGACGGCGCCGTGCAGGCACTCGCCGATGCTGAACAGGACGATCACGCCGCAGAGCGCGACGACCGCAGCACCCGCATCGAGCCAGACGCCAACGACCAGGACGGCAACCGAGGTCGCGGCGAAGATCGCACACGACAACGCGAGCGCGCGCATGCGGCGGCGGCCTTCCAGCGCTTTCGCAAGCGGCAGCTGCGCGAGCACGATCAGCACGGTGTTGACGAAGAAGACGATCCCGATCCCGGTCTCGCTGACGCGTGCGTGCTCCTTGGCGAACGGCGGCAGCACCGTCGCGATCTGGGCGTACGCCGCCGTCACCAGCGTCGCGATCACCAGCAGCAGCAGGATGAACGCGCGGTCGCGGATGACCGCCGAGTAGCGCCCTGTCGACCGCGCTGCGGCTGACAGCGCCTGCCCGCGGGGCACGAACGAGAGCACCCCGATGAACGCGAGAAAGGTGCCCGCGTCGAGCAGGAAGAGGAGCTTGAAGCTGGAGGGCACCTGCGTCGTCGCAATGAGACCGCCGATCAGCGCGCCGGCCCCGAAGCCGAGGTTGTCGGTCGCGCGCTGGAGGGCGTAGGCCGCGTTGCGCTGCTCGCGCGAGGTCAGCGCGGCGAGCAGGCTCGAGTGGCTCGGCGCGAAGCCGCCGTTGCCCAGGCCCGCGATCGCCGCCAGGCCGTACGCCTGCCAGGGATGGTGGATGAACGGAAAGCCGCCGTAGCCGACGGCGAGCAGCCCCAGCGAGCTCATCAGCGTCGTCCGCGCGCCGACGAAATCGACGAGGCGCCCGGCCAGCGGTGTCGCCACGAGTCCGACCGCTCCGAGGGTCGAGACGATCGCGCCGGAGTCTGCGAGCCCGAAGTGCCGGACCTCGTGCAGATAGATGATCAGGAACGGGAGGACAATCCCGTTTCCGAGCGAGTTTGCGACACCGCCTGCTTCGAGCAACCAGACAGGGCGGGGCAGCTGCGGATTCAATCCGCGGATGTACGCGGTGACGGCATTCACGCGGGCGAGAGAGCGTAACTCGGAACCCGATGCTTGCCTAGAGGCCCTGATTGATTTGTCAATCAGGATCGAAATGCCGGATGGAATCCGCGGCGGAGTTTCGTTTGACGGAATTTCTGGAAAGTTTCGTCCGCTAACCACTACCGGGGGGTGAAGAATGCGGAAGTTCGTTCCGCCGGGACGGCGGACGATCGTCGTGGCTTCGGTCTCGGCCGCGCTCGCCGGCGCAGCGCTTGCGCTCGCCGGCGGCGGGACGGCCGTGCAGCGAGCCGGTCACGGACTGGCCCGTGCGGGCAGCAGCGGGACCGCGGTCTCGTCGCTCGCGTCCGGGCCCGCGACCTCGACGTTCGGCCCGACCGTGATCAACGGGATCTACCAGGGCGAGTCGCCGCCGGTCAGCCAGCTGCCGATCTTGCCCGTGACTCCGGGCCCGCTCCACACGCGCGACAACGAGTCGCTCCAGTCGGGCTCAACGGAGGCCCAGGATCCGGTCGTCCAGCACCGTAAGGGCTCGGGCCCGCTCTCGGCCCCGATCCAGAACTTCGACGGAATCTGCCTGCCGTTCGGGCCGCCGTGCGCCCAGCCGAGCAGCTGCAGCTGCCTGCCGCCCGACACGAACGGCGAGGTGGGGGCTACCCAGTACGTCCAGATCGTCAACACCGACTTCGCCGGCTACTCGAAGACGGGGGCCGTGCTCCGCACCGCCACGCCGATCAACGAGCTCTGGGCGAACACGAGCGGTGAGTGCCAGGCCCACAACGACGGCGATCCAGTCGTTCTCTACGACCAGCTGGCGCGGCGGTGGCTGATCTCGCAGTTCATCGCCACCCCGAGCGGAGACGAGCAGTACGGCGAGTGCATCGCGGTCTCGACGTCGAGCGACGCGACCGGGAGCTACTACCTGTACGAGTTCCTGTTCGGCTCGGACACCTTCTACGACTACCCGAAGCTCGGCGTCTGGCCCGACGGCTACTACATGATGGCCAACGAGTTCCCGAGCACTTCGGTGACGTCGTCCGGGACCGGCGTGTTCGCGTTCGAGCGGAGCAAGATGCTGCAGGGCCAGCCGGCCCGCGTCGTCTTCTTCGACGAGGCGAACCACAACCCGCCCGGAGGCCAGTACATCGGGATGCTCCCCGGTGACCTCGACGGCTCATCGCTGCCGCCGTCGGGCTCGCCGAACTGGTTCGCGGAGGTCGACGATCCCGTCGGTGTCCCGCCGACCGATCCGGGTGACACGGGCTTCGACATGCGGATGTGGGCCTTCCACGTCGACTGGACGAACCCCGCCAATTCGACGTTCGGAAACACCGGGGCGCCCAATGCGACGTTGCCGGTGGCGCCCTTCGTCCGCAACCAGTGCGTCTACGGCTACGGCGACTGCGTTCCGCAGGAAGGCGGTGCGCAGGAGCTCGACGTGCTCGGGGACCGACTGATGTTCCGGCTGCCGTACCGGAACTTCGGCTCGTACGCGTCGATCCTGCTCAACCACACGGTGAAGGCGACGAACGGCCACACGGGCATCCGCTGGTACGAGGTGCGCATCCCGCGCGGCGGGACGCCTTCGATCTACCAGCAGGGCACGTACGCGCCCGACGACGCGACGACGAACCCGCTCTGGCGGTGGATGGGCAGCGTCGCCGAGGACCGCAACGGCGACATCGCCCTCGGCTACAGCGCCTCGGGGCCGAACGACTTCCCGTCCGTGCGCTACACGGGCCGGGCCGCCGGCGACGCGCTGGGTCAGATGACCTCGGCGGAGCAGGTCGGCTACACAGGCACGGGCCCGCAGACCGAGATCGAAGGCCGGTGGGGCGACTACAGCGACCTGACCGTCGACCCGAGCGACGACTGCACGTTCTGGTACACGCAGGAGTACCTCGCCGAGGACGTCGTCCTGATCGGGACCTGGCGCACGCGCGTGGTCTCGTTCAAGTTCCCCGGTTGTAGGCACTAGCGCTCGAAGGCCGCCGCGTGCCTAGGTGGGCGCGCGGCGGCCCTTCCGGTACGCTCCGCGATCGGGGCATGACCGGCGTTGCCAGCTCGATCTCCGGACTCGAACCGGGCTCGTTTCGTGATCCGGACAGCCGGATCTTCACTGCGGACGGCCGGGTCCTCCGCCTGCTCAGCGAGCGGGGCGTCGCCGACTGGCGCGCGCTCTCGTCCTCCGGGCTCCTGAAGGAACTGGACGCCAAGGTCGTCGGCACCCGCGAGGTCGAGGCCAACGTGCCGGAAGCGCTCCACGGCGGCGTCGCTGCGGTGCTCGAGCACGACCGCATCCCGTTCGTCTCGTATCCCTACGAGTGGACCTTCTCGATGCTGCGCGACGCCGCGCTGCTGCAGCTCGAGCTGCTGCGACGCGCGATCGAGAAAGGCCTGATTCTGAAGGACTCGACCCCATACAACGTCCAGTTCCAGGGCGCGCAGCCGGTGTTCATCGACGTCGGCTCCTTCGAGCAGCTCCGAGAGGGCGAGCCCTGGGCCGGCTACCGCCAGTTCTGCATGCTCTTCCTCTACCCGCTGCTGCTGCAGGCCTGGAAGGACGTGCCGTTCCAGCCGTGGCTGCGGGGGAGCCTCGAGGGGATCACGCCGCACGAGGCGCGCGCGCTGCTCTCGGCGCGCGACCTCCTGCGGCGCGGCGCGCTCTCGCACGTCGTCCTCCACGACCGGCTCGAGCGGCGCTACGAGGAGAAGGACGCCGACCTGAAAGGCGAGCTCCGCAAGGCCGGCTTCAAGAAGGAGCTGATCCTGGCCAACGTCCGCGGCCTCGAGCGGCTGATCGGCCGCCTGCGCTGGGAGCCGGACCGGTCGACGTGGTCGGAGTACGGGCCGCACACGACGTACACGGCGGAGGACGCCGAGCGGAAGGCCCGCTTCGTCGCGGACGCCGTCGCCGAGGAGCGCCCGCGGCTCGTCTGGGACCTCGGCTGCAACGAGGGCCGGCACTCGCGAATCGCCGCGGAGAGCGCCGAGCACGTCGTCGCGATGGACGCGGACAGCCTCGTCGTCGACCGGCTCTACCGCGGGCTCCGGGAGGAGGGCGAGACGCGGATCCTGCCGCTGGCCGTAAACATCGTCGACCCGCCGCCCGGGCTCGGCTGGCGAGGGCAGGAGCGGCGGCCGCTGCTCGACCGCGGCCGCCCCGACCTCACGCTCGCCCTCGCGCTAATCCACCACGTCTCGATCGCCGGCAACGTCCCCGTCGCCGAGTTCCTCGACTCGCTCCAGGGCGCCACGAGGTCGCTTGTGATCGAGTTCGTCTCTCCCGAAGACCCGATGGCCCGCCGACTGCTGGCGCGGAAGCGGCCCGGAAACCATCCCGACTACCGGGCCGACTGGTTCGAGCAGTGCCTCGCCGAGCGCTTCGAGATCGTGCGCTCCGAGCCGCTATCGCGTCAAGGCACCTCCCGAACGCTCTACCTTGCGCGCGCGAAGGCCTGAGCCGAGCTTCGCGCGCACCGCGCTCGTGCGCGGGTCCCAGCTCGCTGTGCTCTCCGGGTTCGCGCTCGCCGAGCCGCTGCTCGACATCCTCGGAAAGAACCCCGAGTTCTTCTCCGTCCGGCGCTCGACGAGCTCGCAGATCGTCCTCTTCGCGCTGGCCGTGACCCTCGTTCCCCCGCTCGCGCTGCTGGCGGTGGAGCTGCTCGTGCGGGTGTTCCATCGCCCCGCGTCGGATGTGCTCCACCTCCTCTTCGTGGCCGGCCTGGTCGCGGTGATCGCCCTGCACGTGCTCACAAACGACTCGAGCCTCTCGGGAGTCGGAGCGCTCGTCATCGCGGCCGCGGCCGGAGCTCTCGGCGCGCTGCTCTACCGGCAGGCGCGGCCCGTCGGCTCGTTCCTGACCGTCCTGACGCCCGCGCCGCTCATCTTCCTCGCGCTGTTCCTCTTCAGCTCGGACGCGTCCAAGCTCGTCTTCGTCAAGAACCCGCACGTCCAGAGCCGGCACGTCAGCTCGACGACGCCTGTCGTCCTGATCGTCTTCGACGAGTTCGCGCCCGTCTCGCTGATGAACCCCCACGAGAAGATCGATGCGCAGCGCTACCCCAACTTCGCGGCGCTCGCGCGCGACTCGACCTGGTACCGGAGCGCGACGACCGTGCAGTGGCTGACCGAGCAGGCGGTGCCGGCGGTCCTGACCGGGATCCTCCCTACCCAACACGGCAAGCCGCTGCCGATCTACGCCGACCATCTGCGGAACGTCTTCACGCTGCTCGGCCACGGTTACCGCGTGCGCGCGGTCGAGTCGATAACTCAGCTCTGCCCGGAGCGGCTCTGCCACGAGGTTCGGCGTGCGTCGCCCGCGGCGGTCTCCGACGCGACAAGGTCGCTCACCTCCGACGCGGGGATCGTCTACCTGCACCTCGTCCTGCCGGAGCCGTATTCGGAGCGGATCCCGGACATCAGCGACAGCTGGGGCAACTTCGGCCAGAAGGAGAAGCGCGAGCAGGTTCAGCCCGCGGCGAAGGGCGCGATCGAGCCCTGCGGCCGAAACGTCTGCCGGTTCGCAGGGCTGTTCTCACGCGACCGACGGCCGACGCTCTACGTCCTCCACTCGCTGCTGCCGCACGTGCCGTACCTGTACCTGCCCTCCGGCCGGCGATACGGCATCGAGGCCCCGCTCCTGCGCGGCATCAAGCGCAACCGCTGGTACCGGACGTGGCCGGCTCTGCAGGCCTACCAGCGGTTCCTCCTGCAGGTGGAGTACACCGACCGCGCCCTCGGCCTGATCGTGCGGCGGCTGAAGGAGAAAGGGATCTACGACCGCGCGCTGATGATCGTCCTGGCCGACCATGGCGTCAGCATGCGCGCCGGCCAACCGCGGCGGCGTCCGACCCCGGGGAACCTCCAGGACATCGGTTTCGTGCCGCTGTTCGTGAAGCTGCCGAACCAGCACACGGGCGGGATCGACGACGGCTTCGCGCAGACGATCGACGTCGTGCCGACGATCGCGCACGTCCTCGGAGTCAAGATCCCGTGGCACGTGGACGGGCATTCGCTCGTCGGGCGAAAGCTGCCGTCGGACGGCACGGTCGACGTGCGGCTCGGCAACGGCAAGGACGTCACGATGCGGCTTTCGGCGCTGCGCCGCCTGCGCGCGACGGCGCTGCGCGAACAGATCGCCACCTTTGGCTTGACGGGTTCGTCGATTTACCGCATCGGCCCGAACCGGGATCTCCTCGGCCGGCCCGTCACCGGACTCTCCGTCGAGCCGAGCGAGACCTTGCGCGTCCACCTCGACGGCAGCGAGCTGCTTAGGATCGTCGATCGCAACACCGATCTCCTGCCGACGCGAATCCAGGGGACGATCAGCGGCACGGACGGGCAGGACGTCGAGCTGGCGGTCGCCGTAAACGGCCGCATCGCGGGTGTGACGCGGACGAACCAGCTCGAAGGGCAGAGCTACTTCAGCGCCATGGTCCCAGAGGACACGCTGAACAGCGGGCGCAACGACGTCCAGGTGTTGGTCGTGCGCGGGACCGGGGCAGGGCGGACCTACGAGCAGCTGCCCGGGAGCAGCGAGACGACGACGCTGGTGGGCAATGTGATCAAGTCGTCCGAGGGCGTGGCGATCCCGGTTCGCGCGGGCGCCCTCCGCGGCCAGGTGCAGTTTCTGAAGGGCGCGCTGCTCGGCTTCAGCGGCTGGGCGGCCCAGCGGGACCTGAAGCACCGCGCCGACAGGGTGATGGTCTTCGCGGACGGCCGCGAGGTCTTCGCCGCCCCGACCGATCAGCTGCTACCGCACCGCATCGGGCACCAGAGCGGCCTGTTCGGTTTCCACTTCGAGCTCCCGAAGGGCCTCTTGCCTCCCCGCGGCCCGGGCCACGGCGTGCGGATCTTCGCGATCCGCGGGGGCGTGGCGACGGAGCTCCCGCGGAAACCGCCTTGGCCCTGGGGTTGAGACGTACCTCTACGCGATTCACTGATCCGGAGAGTGCGCCTGGCAGGAATCGAACCTGCCTGCAAATGAGCACTTTCCCTATCTCGGGACAGCACCGGGGACAGCACCACCTGTGCACGTCCGACTCATTTCAGCTTGTTTCGCTGGGCGGAAGCCCTCTCGCGCTCCCGGAGCGGACGCGCCACGAAAGCCTCCGGCGGTGGCGCGCAGGTCGCGCGGCTTACCCATCACGGTCTGTCAGTCCCGTTGGAGCAGACCCGCGTAGTCGAGCTCGGCCTCGTCGACGAGCACGTGACTGTAGGTGTTGGCCGTGACCGCGAGGTTCCGTTGCCCGACGTGCTCTCCGATCCGAGCCCAGGGGATGCCGGCGAGGTGAAGAAGCGAGATCCGGCGGTGGCGCAGGTCGTGGGGCGAGAAAGCTGGGATGCCGGCTGCGGTACAGGCGCGGGTGAGCGCGGTTCGGAACCTGTCGCCTCCGAAGCCCTGGAAGACCCGCCGCTCCGGAATGCGGTCATCGCGCGGCACAAGCGCGCACACGGCGTCGAAGATGAGCGGCGGGACGGAGACCCATCGGGCGCGTCCGGTCTTCGAAGCGGCCCGAGAGATGCGCCAGCGTTGCCGCGGCTCATCGAGGTCCCCCCAGGTCAGCAGCTCGAGCTCACCCAGCCGCATCCCCGTCGCATCGAGGACGAGCAGCGGCAGCCTGTAGCGCGTCGGTAGCAGGCCGTGAACGGCGAGCACGTGCGCGGCCGTCGGCGGGACGATCTCAGGCCTCTCCTGACGGGGCAGCCGCACCTTGACCTTGTCGCGCGCCGGGTTCGGCGTCACGCCCGCGTGGTCGAGAATCATCGCGAGCGCGGCCAGGCTCTTGCGGACCGTCTCGCGCGCCTTTCCTTTCACGGTGAGCGTGGCGACGAGATCGGCGACGTCTGCCGGGGTGATCGTGTCGACGCGTCGGTCTCCGAGCAGCGGCAGGAGCAGACGAACAGCACTTCGATGCTGGAGGCGGGTGTTCTCGGCGACGTCGACGCGGCTTTCCTGCCAGCGTCGCGCTGCTTCCCGCAGCGTTCGCGCCGCGGCTCGCTCGGCGGGGACGCCGAGATCGGGAACGCGCTGCGCGGCGAGCTCGCCGGCGATCCAGCCGGCCCGGATAGTCGCCTCGCGCTTCGTCCCGAACGACCCGCCGTAGCGGATCCTCGCCTCACGCCCGCCGAGCCTGTACTCGACCCGGTAGCGCTTGCTCCCGTCCTTCGTGGTGCGAGCCCTGATCCAAACGCTAGCCATGAACGCTCACGATGCCTGTGCCGTCGGGCGGACGCGATCGTCCCGATACGTGAATTGCTCGACGAGCGCGAGGTACTCCTCCGCTCGGATCATCGGTCGCGAGTATCCCGGCAGCACGACCACCGGCAGGGCACGGAAGACGGCGTCGATCGCGCGCCGCTCCAGTCCGAGCCCACGCAGGTCCGTGCGCGTCAGTAGTGCCCCAGGCGTCTCCAATAGCGCGTCGGGGGAAGGGCGGAGCGCGGCGCGGACAACCCCGGCGCCGTTGCCCGTGTGGTTTCGGGTCTGGTGCTCATCCGGCTCAGGCGAACGCGTCTCCTCTTGGGCTGGTGGCGGCTCCGAAACGACCGTCTCGAGCTGGAGCTGCTGCGCGGTGACCCTGCGCGCCATGGAGCAGAGAGTGTAGCAGATCAGTCACACAGGCTCTCTGAGCACCGACGGCTAGAATTGCTGCCGTGACGACTGGAACCCTGATCCGTCAGGCACGGATGCGCGCGGGACTCTCGCAGGTGGAGCTTTCCGAACGGAGCGGCAAGGACCGGGCCCAGATCGCCCGCTGGGAGCGGGACGTGGTCGTGCCGAGCCTGGAGACCCTCCGCGAGCTCCTCCGGGCCTGCGGCTTCGACCTCGAGCTAACGCTCGTCCCCTACGAGGCCGACCGCAAGCAGGACGCCCGCCTGCAGAAGGCGCTCGAGCGGACGCCGCAGGAGCGGCTGCAGGCGATGCTGCGGGCGCGCGGACGCTGATGGCCAGGGACGCCTTCGATCCCTACGCGCTGCTCGAGGCACTCGAGCGTCAGCGGGTCACCTACATCGTCGTCGGCGGCCTCGGCCGCGTGATCCACGGCTCGGACGAAGTGACCGACGGGCTCGACATCGTTCCCTCGACCAGGGAGGAGAACCTGCGCCGGCTCGGGCTGGCATTGGAAGAGCTCAACGCCCGTGGGCCCGACGGCACGGCACCGCAGCTCGAGCGCGATCTGCCGACGAAGCCGGTGCTCGAGCTGCACACCGATTCCGGCGAGCTGAAGATCGTGCCCGCGCCCGCCGGCACCCGCGGCTACGATGACCTCCGCCGCCGCGCGCGGCTCGAGCCGCTCGGGCGCGGCCTGCGTCCCTCGGTCGCCTCGGTCGACGACCAGGCGCGCATGCTGGCCGCCCTCGGCCGGGAAGATGACCGCCAGCCGCTCCTGACGCTGCAGCGCCTGATCGAGCTCGACCGTGGCATCAGCCGCGGGATCGAGCTCTAGTCAGCTGGGAGCGGCTCCACGGCCTCCCTCCGTACAAGAACTACCAGCCTCAGTAGCAAGCGGGACACAGATGCACCCAGGTGCAAATCCGTCTCATCGTTTCTGTACGCTGTACGGATGTCGCGCCGCCGTCTGCGCCACCGGACCGAGAAAGCGCGCCGCCACGCGTCGCCGACCGGCGCCCACCCGCAACGCGAGATCATTCGCGAGGCGAGCCGGGTTGAGCGGCTCGCCTACACGCGTACGCAGGCGGCCGAGGCGCTCGGGATCAGCCGCTCGACCTTCAACCGGCGAGTGCTGCCCTACGTCGAGACGCTCGAGATGCCCTGGGGCACGAGACTGATCCCGGTCGACCAGCTCAACCGTCTTCTGGCTGAGCGGCGGCGGTCGGCACGCAGCCGACGACAGCCCGCGACCCCTGGCCGTCCGCGGGCGCTTCCACCCGAACTCGTCCGCCGCATCCGGAGCGAGCGGGCCGCTGGCAAGAGTCTCCGCCAGATCGCCCGTGAGCTAAACACCAGCCACACGCCTACTGCACACGGAGGGAGGCAGTGGTGGCCCTCGACGATCCGCGCCGTCTTGCGCCGTCGGGGTTGACTCCCTCAAGCGCGCCGGATCGACATCCGGGAACTCGTAGAGGGCCGGCGAGAGCCGCGACGTCCCGCCCTGAGACACTACTACGAGGGGCCAGTCGGGTGATTCATTGAGAGAAGGCCCATCAACGCGGGCCTTCTCTCCTACATTGAACGAGCTCGGGGCGAGAGTGTTACGCCCGGACGATCCCGTTCGACTTGTGCACGATGACCTCTCCGCCCGTGATCTTCGGCGGATTCGGAAGCGCCGTCTCCAGCTTCTCCTCGCGCACCCAGTTGGCTGCGACGCGCGTCGACTCGTCGGCCTGCGCCGAGGTGTCGAAGAGGCCGATCGAGCTCATGACGCCGTTGCCAGCCTCGATGAGATAGTAGCCTTCGAACCCCGGCAACTTGCTCAGGCTGGGGAGCAAGGTCTCGTTGACCTTCTTGCTCAGCTCGTCGGTGCGACCCTGGTCGACACCCTCGTAGCGTCTAACGGTGGCATGCATCCATGCTCCTAACTGTCACGGTTCAGGGCGGAGAACCGGCTCTTTAGTCCTCCCAGAGCACTCAGGCCCGATGTGACAGTCGAAGAGGAAAGCTCGGAGCCTCGACGGCTTCCGTGTGGGGGCTCGGCGCAACTCGTACTCTAGCAGACTTCTTGACAACGTGGAATTACATCGCTACGTTTTTCTACGTTATCAATGTAGGAGGGGCGGGATGTGCCCATTCTCGGTCACCCTGGAGCACGTGCCGGATCGGGAGCTCGGCCCACTTCTGATTCGGCTTGGACAGGCAGGCTTCCACAATCCGATCATCGAGTCCGTCGGCTCCGATCGCACCTCTGACAAGGCGGTCGCTCCTGTCGGCGGGCGAACGGCCGATTTCCCAGACGACTGGCGGCTGGTGGGGGAGCGAGAGGGGCAGTCGTATCAGTGGCCGGGTACGCGCGAGCACTACGCGCGCTACCGTGTCTTCATCGGCAGGACGCGCGCCGAGGGAGCCGTGCACATCGGACTTGGAGAGACGATTCGCGAGAACAAGTGGGGGCGCGACCGAAAGTACGTCGTCGCCTTCCTGAGCAGCGGATCCCCGCAGCAGCCGTTGGCCGAGTTCGTCGCCGCCGACGACTACGAGGAGACACGCGAGCTCGTCGCGGTGATCCGCGGGAGCGACGGAGGCCGGCGCATGTACGGCCCCGGCGATGCCCTTCCCGGGGTCTACAAGGAACGCTTCCGAACGCAGATGTACAGCGAGCGGGTCCTCTTTCAGGGCGTCTGGAACAAAGCCGTCGTCGTCGCCGGCGAGGACGACGATGCAACCATCCTCAACCACGCGCTGATCCAGGGCCGGCGGCGCTACCGGAGGTAAGGCCCACGAGGAAACGGGCGAATGCCCCCTTTGGCAAGATTCCACGTCGAGCCGTCAGGACTGGGAGATATGAACCGGGAGAGCGAGCCCGAGCAGTCAGCACCGCGAGAATCTCGCCGAGACAGCCTTCGCCGCCATGGGCGGCGGGCCTGGCTCTACCGCCTGGGCCGGCGCTCTTGTCGCGCTACTAGCGATCCTGATCGCTCTCATCGTCGCCAACACGGGCAGGGTGAAGGTGAGTTGGGTCCTTGGCTCGACGCACCAGTCGCTCGTGTGGATCATCCTCGCGACGGCGATTCTCGGATGGCTCTTGGGAATCATGACGAGCGTGATCTTCCGCTTCCGGACGCGGCGCAGGGAACTCGGCCCGCTAACTCGGCTCCATTTACGTGGCAGCCCGACTCGGCAAGAGCGACAGTCCGGTGCGCCACGCCACGGCGAAGAGCAGGATCGCGGCCCCTGAGAAGACCCCGAGAGCCCCGACAGAGATGGCCACACCGAGCGCCTGAGACGCCCCGACCCCCGAGGCGACGAGGGCCGCGCCGCCGGCGCCGACCTGCGTGGCCGCGCCCGCCGGACCGATCGGCAGCGCCGCCGCCGCCGCGCCGGCGCAGAGAAAGAGCAGCGCCAGCGGGGCCGAGAAGCCGATCCCGAGCGTGCCCAGGAGCAGAAAGAGCGCGACTCCCCGGACGAGCCAGCAGGCCGACACGAGCGCCCACGCTTGCGATGCCGCTCGCCGCGAGGTCGTGCGTGGGCTCAGCCAGCGTCCGAGCCGGAAGCGCAAGGCGCGTCTGCTCGCGGCCAGGCGGGGCAGGGCGAGGACGACAACGGCGGCCGCGACCCCGGCGACAGCCACCACGGCAAGCCCGGCGCGCATGGCCGTCCCGGCGCCCGGAAAGACAGCGGCAGCAAAGGCGAGCGGCGCCAGGGCGGCGCTGTCGATCAGCCCGAGCATGACCAGGGAGAGGCAGAGCACGCGCACGCCGGCCGGGCAGCCCGGGTAGCGGCGGACGACGGCAACCCGCATCGCATCGTCGAAGCGGCCCGGAAGGACGATTCCGATCAGCGCAGCGCCACCGTTGCCGGCCGCGAGCGCAAGCGCCTTGGGGCGCTCGTCCGGCGTGAACAGCCGTCCCCACCCATACGCCTTGAATGCCTGGGCGAGAAGAAGGAGCAGGCCCGCCGCCACCAGAAGACCGGGGTCTCCGCTCGCAAGCGGCCAGGAAGTCGTCGCGAAATGGCGAGCGGCCAACAGCGCCAAAGCGAGCACGAGCGCCCCCGACCCGGCGGCGACCGCCGAGCGGCCCCTCCGCGAACGACCGAGCCGCCAGAGCGCTCCAACCAGCAGTCGATACCTGCCCTCGAGCACGACCGGCGCAAGCGGTACCGCGATCGCCGCCAAGGGGTCCCGCTGCACGCGGCTGCCGGGCGGCAGGGGGGTCGGGGCTGCATTCATGGCCCTCTCCCTTCGAGATCGCGCGCCAGGCAGTGGAGTGTTGATTGTACGCCGGGTCTGCGGGCGCCCACGCTCTCTCGCGGCTGGCGAGGACGCTCCCCTGAGTGATGCGTCGTCAGGAGTACGATCGGGTCGTGGCTGAGAAATCGCCGAGGGGTGAGCCCCGCGAGGCGACGCTCGTGGATGAGCCGCGCAAGACGGAGGCTCCGCCCTCGCAGCGCAGCGCGCCAAATACCTGCCACGTCGTCCACGATCGCGGCAGCGCCGAGATGCACTTCAGCCGCGAGAAAGTCGCGGAGCTGCTCGCGAGCGGGGGCTTCTTCTGGCTCGACCTCGACCAGCCGGACGCTGACGACTTCGAGATTCTGCGCGAGGCCTTCGGGTTCCACCCACTCGCTGTCGAGGACTCGGAGCACTTCGACCAGCGGGCGAAGATCGAGGACTACGACGACTTCGTCTTCCTGGTCGTCTACGGCGCCTCACCGGACGAGGACCGCCTCGTCGAGGTGCACTGCTTCTACTCCGAGCGCTTCCTCGTCACCGTTCACCGAGACGACTGTCCCGCCTTCGCCGAGATCCGGCGGCGCTACCAGAAGCGCGACGAGGCGATCGACCGTCCCTCGCTGCTGCTCTACCGAATCGTCGACGGGCTCGTCGACAGCTTCTTCCCAATCCTGGCCGACTTCGACGACCGGATCGACGAGCTCGAGGACGAGATCTTCCGCGAAGCCAGCGACAAGCAGCTGCAGGAGATCTTCGCCATGAAGCGGCTACTTGTCGGCATGCGCAAGGCGGTGAGCCCGCAGCGCGACGCCTTCGCGGGCCTGATGGGCGGGGTCGCCGAGCTGCCAGGGCTGGCGGAGGGGGACGAGCGCTACTTCCGCGACGTCTACGACCACCTGATCCGGATCAGCGACCTGATCGACAGCTACCGCGACCTGCTCTCGAGCGCGATGGACGTCTACCTCTCAACGGTCTCGAACCGGCTCAACGCGGTGATGAAGCAGCTGGCGGTGATCGCGACGATCTTCCTGCCCCTGGCCTGGCTGACCGGCTTCTTCGGCCAAAACTTCGGCTACCTGGTCAGGAGCATCCGAGGCTGGGAGACGTTCACCGGCCTCGGCGTCGGTACCGAGCTCGTGGCGCTCGCGATCCTGCTCGCCTTCTTCAGGCGGCGAGGCTGGTTCTGAGGCTGGAACGTCCATCACAGCCAACTTGTAACTGTGCGCACAAATCTCGTGTATGCTGGTTTGAGCGCATAGACCTAGCGCGGAAGCCGTCGAGGCTCCGAACTTCCTCTCCGACTGCCACACCGGGCCTGAGTGCCAAGAGAGCCCGTCCGGGTGCTCTTGCCTCGATCGCGAGAGGAGCAAAGAGATGAGTCAAGCCACAGAACCCCGCGAGGGCAGGGGCGTCGCCGAAGACCGCACCCAAAGGGAACTGACGAGCAGAGGCGGCGCTACGCTGACTCGGCAGAGCAAGCCGAGCAACGGCAAGTGGAGCACGTGGAGGGGGCGGCTCGGAATCCGCGGCAAGGCAGAGGCGTGAGCGGATCCCGGCCCCGGCTTCTGCAGCCGCGGTCATGACGAGCAGAATCGAAGCGTCGCGGAAGCATGGGCGCTTCGATTCGCGCTGGCCGAAGCGGCGTCTTCGCGTCACCTCCGATTGGGGAGCAGCCGCTGCGGTGGGCCTCGAGGCTGTCCCGGACGGGCTTGACTGGGTTGCCTTCTCCACGCGCTACTTCCCCGGGGGCCGTCGACACGACCTAGACGCGATCAGCGCCTATGACGCGTACCAGCACGGCCGACGGTGGCGCAAGAACAGCCGCCCGAGGAAAGGGCGGTCGATCGGCCTGAACGAGCCCGTCCTTACCGCAGTGGGTGGCGCTCCCAGGGTCGGGCGAGCATCCTTGAGCCGGCCGGGAGCGACCCGATGACCGCTACGGCAGCGGTGGCAGAGCCAGAGCCGGTCGAGTCGGCAGAGCCAACCACGCGATCGGCGCAACAGGTGGCCGAGGAAGAGGGCCTTACCTTTGCAGGAACGCCTGGGCCAGGCTACAGCGAGGGGGGCGACGTGTACGAACCTGTACCCGCCTCCGAAGACCTGGGAGTCGTTGCGTCGTAGGCTGAACTACTCTGCGCGGCGCATCGCCCTGTACACCGCGTCCGAATGCGCCGAGACCTCCTCTAAGCCGGGGCTGTCGTTTCGGCGGCCTGCCTCCAGACGCTCGATTACCGCCTCGACTTCCTTGACGCGCGTCTCAAGGGCACCGACGTTGCCCGCGATGTTGCTCAGTTCCTGAGCAAGTACTTCGCTCTCGCTGCTCGCGCCCATCGTTGCGGGCCGAGTCTAGGGAGGCCCTGCGCGCAGAAGAACTCCGGCTCCGGGTCTGCGCTTCCCGGAACGTCGCCCGGAAGCGACCCCGCTTGCCGAAGCGGCCGCTTCGAGCCGAACTACCCCCGTGAGGCTGGCGACCACTGCACGGCTCGGGCTTTCCACGCCGGCGAGCACGTCGCTCCCGGGTTGCTCCCATGGACGAGCATCTGTCGCGCGCGTAGAAGTCCGGGGATGGTCAGTGGCTACCGCTACCGCGTCTGCTTCGAGGACGGCGGAGACGAAACGACGAACTACGTCGGCGCGGTCCTGCAGGTCGGCGACACCATCAACCTCGAAGGCGAGCACTGGATCGTTACGGACGCCAAGGTCTTGAGCGAGAGGGGCGTGGACTTCGAGATCCGCGTCCGCCGCGCCGAGCAGGAATAGTTCGCTTTCCCTGACTTCCTCGACTTCGGACTCAAGAGGCGAGCCCGGATCTGATCGCCGAGCTTTTGTGACTCTGAGCACAATATTCGGCTATACTCGATGGGTACGTAGACCTAGCGCGGAAGCCGCCGGGGCTCCGAAGTTCCCTCTCCGACTTACACGAAAGGCCTGAGTGCATCGGGTGGACCGGGTTTGCAGGTTCGCCGCCGCAAGTCAGAGAGTTGGGAGCAATCACGTGATGAATCTGCAGCCGCTCGGCGATCGTCTGATCGTCGAGGTGCTCGAGGAGGAGGAGACAACAGGAAGTGGGATCGTCCTCCCGGATACCGCGAGGGAGAAGCCCCAGCGCGGTCGTGTCCTTGCGATCGGTCCCGGCGGTCGGAACGACAAGGGCGAGATCGTGCCGATGGAGGTCGCCGAGGGCGACGAGGTCATCTTCTCGAAGTACGGCGGCACCGAGTTTAGGCTCGGCGCGGACGAGGTGCTGATCCTGCGCGAGTCCGATGTGCTCGCGAAGGTCACATCCGCAACCACCAAGGGCAAGGGCAAGCGCGAGCGCGCCGGCGCGACGGCCTAGTCACAACACAAGGAAGGAACGCCGACATGGCTCACAAGGAGCTGAAGTTCAACGAGGACGCGCGGCGCTCACTCGAGCGGGGCGTCAACATCCTCGCCGACGCGGTCAAGGTGACCCTTGGCCCCAAAGGCCGCTACGTCGTGCTCGACAAGAAGTTCGGGGCGCCGACGATCACGAATGACGGCGTCACCATCGCCCGTGAGATCGAGGTCGAGGACGTATTCGAGAACCAGGGCGCGCAGCTCGTCCGCGAGGTCGCGACCTCAACCAACGACGTGGCCGGCGACGGCACGACGACCGCGACGGTGCTCGCCCAGGCGATCGTCCGGGAGGGCCTGAAGAACGTCGCCGCTGGTGCGAATCCCATGGCGCTGAAGCGCGGTATCGAGACGGCTGTGGACGCGGTCGTCGAGGCGCTGAAGAAGCAGTCGAAGGACGTCAACGGCAAGGAAGACATCGCGCGTGTCGCAAGCATTTCTTCGCGCGAGCGGGAGATCGGCGATGTGATCGCCGACGCGATCGACAAGGTCGGCAAGGACGGCGTCGTGAACGTCGAGGAGGGCCAGACCTTCGGCCTCGAGCTCGAGTTCACCGAGGGCATGCAGTTCGACAAGGGCTACCTGTCGCCGTACATGATCACCGACGCCGAGCGCATGGAGGCAGTCCTCGACGACCCGTACATCCTGGTCGCGAACCAGAAGATCGGGGCCGTCAAGGACCTGCTGCCGGTCCTCGAGCAGGTGATCCAGTCCGGCAAGCCGCTGCTGATCGTCGCCGAGGACGTGGAGGGCGAGTCGCTCGCCACGATCGTCGTCAACAAGCTCCGCGGCACCTTCAGCGCGGTGGCCGTCAAGGCGCCCGGCTTCGGCGACCGCCGCAAGCGGATGCTCGAGGACATCGCGATCCTCAGCGGCGCCGAGGTGATCACCGAGGAGATGGGCCTGAAGCTGGAGAACACGAAGCTCTCGCAGCTCGGCCGCGCCCGCAAGGTCGTGATCGACAAGGACTCGACGACCATCATCGACGGCGCAGGTGACTCCGAGGCGATCAAGGCCCGGATCAAGCAGCTGAAGTCCGAGATCGAGAACACCGACTCCGACTTCGACCGCGAGAAGCTCCAGGAGCGCCTGGCGAAGCTCGCGGGCGGCGTAGCCGTCGTCAAGGTCGGCGCTGCGACCGAGACGGAGATGAAGGAGAAGAAGCATCGCGTCGAGGACGCGCTCCAGGCCACCCGGGCCGCCCTCGAGGAGGGCATCGTCCCCGGCGGCGGTGTCGCGCTCCTGAACGCGGTCAAGTCGATCAAGCTGGACGGCTTCGACGATCCGGATGAGCGCACGGGGGCGCAGATCATCGTCCGCGCGCTCGAGGAGCCGCTCCGCCAGCTCGCCGACAACGCGGGCCTCGAGGGCTCGGTGGTCGTGGACAAGGTACGTAGAGCCGCCAAGGGCCAGGGCCTGAACGTCGACACGAACGAAGTCGAAGACCTGGTCAAGGCAGGGATCATCGACCCGACCATGGTCACCCGCTCGGCGCTGCAGAACGCCGCGTCGATCGCAAAGAACATCCTCATGACCGAGGCGATCGTCGCCGAGCCACCCGAGATGGCCGGAGCCGGCATGGCCGGAGGCATGGGCGACATGGGCGGAATGATGTAGGCAAGCAGCCAGAGAGCGATGCCTGGTCACCTCGCCAGAGTCACTTGATCTATTTCCTCGTTAGCGTGGCATCTTCGTCTGGCTCGCGGGTCCACGCGATTTCGGCCCGACTCGGGTCGCACTTCCCTCTTTGATCGTCTGTCTCCCTGCTGCCGTAGCAGCCGCTCGCGCAGGGCGCGGTCGGCGAGCGAGACGACCCACCGCAACCCGCCCGCCTACTCGCCCAATCGATCCCGACATACTTCATCTTGGCGAATGCACCCAAACAAACAGTCGCAGATCTGACCGAGGCGTGATTGCGAGACTCGGCAGCCGCAGGCTGAGCGGCTCCGGTGTAGCGCTCGCTTAGCGCCGCTCGCAACCCGCAAACCGACAACTGGTACGGCTCACGCTCTCCGGTGAGGCGGTGTACCGATGTATCGCGGCGCTTGGCGGACGCCGAGCTGGGCTACTGATCCCATAGGCGGCCGAAAGACGGCTAAAAGCGGCTACCATCGGTACCTCACCGAGCGCTCGGGAATGGGGGAAGGTGATGGCTGTGAAGTGCCCAGTCTGCGGCGAGGAGACCGGGGGTCCGAGGTGTAGGTCCTGCGGCGCCGAACTCCCGACCGGTGCGATTGATCAGATGCGTGACCGCGCCGCGAGTGATCGCGACCAGGGGGCGAGTGATCGCGACCAGACGACGAGTGATCAGGATCAGACGTGGTCGGATCACGACCAGACTGCGAGTGAGCGCGATCAACGAAGCGCGGATGAGGATCAGCACGCTGCCGACGATGATTTCGCGGCCGGTGGCGACGCGATCACCTACCACCGAAGTGCTCTGGCGCGGGAGCGGTCGGGTCGGGACCGTGACGCCGTGTCGGCGGTGCGCGCCGAGAGTGCCGCGGCGAGGCTGGGATCGGCGGCGGATCGTGATCTTGCTGCCGAGCGTCGTGATCGTGGCGCGGAGGGTCGTGATGCGCTGGCTCGTCTGCACGATCTGCAGGACGACGCGGACGCGAGTCGGGAGGACATTCTTCTGCGCGCCGAGCGCGACCGGGAAGAGGCAGCCCGTGAACGCGCCGAGGCGCGTCGGGACCGCACCAAATCTGCAGACAGCCTGAAGCTCGCGACGACGGACGAATTGACGGGCGCGCGGACGCGCAAGCTCGGTCTTGAGGAAGTGTCGCGTGAGCTCGAGCGTGCGCACCGCACGGGCGCCAGGCTCGTGCTTGCATTCGTCGACGTCGACGGCCTGAAAGCGGTCAACGACAGTCAGGGTCATCTGGCGGGCGACGCGCTGCTGCGGCTCCTCGGCGAGACCCTTCGCGCGAATGTCCGCCCCTACGATGTGATTGTGCGCTACGGCGGCGACGAGCTGCTCTGCGCGATGCCGAACCTTGGGGTGCGCGAGGCCAGGGCACGCTTCGAGAAGATCGCCGCAGTACTGGCAGGGGCCGACGCGGACCACTCGATCACGTTCGGTCTTGCCGAGGCCGGGCCCGCCGACGGTCTCCAAGAACTGATCGCCTGCGCGGACGCCAATTTTCTCGAAGCGCGACACTCACGTACGAGCAACGACTGAGTTCTCGAGGCGCCGGAGCGGGCGTTACGCGGTAGCTCGCGACCACGCGTATCGTCGCTCCAACCATCGGCGTCAGTATTCCGTTGACGCAGACGCCGGAGAGCTATGAGGTCAGCGCGACCGCCTTCCCGAGTAGCTCGTCGGCCTCGGCGATGAGTGGCCGTGCGACGAGCGCTCGGAGCGGCTCGCGCGGAGCATCGTGGCTGCAATGGAGCGGCCGAGCCCGAGCGGGCCCTCGCCGAGAAGCACTTGCGCGACTCGGCGAGGACGCCCAAGCGTTGCCACCGTTCGGCGGCCCCGGCGTAGAGCGAGGCGGGCCTGCTCGAGCTCGCCTGCGGCCTCGGCGAGGAGTGCGCTCGCGGTCTGCAGGGCGTACTCGTGCCGGGGCGTGATCGGGTCGACGCCGTCGAGCACCCGTTCCGCGAGCGTCGGCTGACCGGCCGCGAGCGCGGTCCGTATCAGGTCCGGCAGGGCGGGCGTAAAGCCGGGCGGCGGACCGAACGCACGGGCGCTACCGTGCAGACATGATGTCTACGAGGTACTGGTCCACTCGAGCAGCAGCGAACGGTTCACGATCGAGCGGGCCGCGTCGCTCGCTGACGGTGACATCTTCGAGCAGGACTCTGAGTCCTAGCGGGTACTGGCCATACAGCCCGGTCACGGACCCTTCGATGGCGTCATCGAAGCCGAGTGGCTAGCAGTTCGGAACCAGGCGCACCGGCCTGGAGTCGTGGGCCCGGGCAGCCGAGACAATCGACAGAACGTTTCAGGCCTTCTGCATGTTCTCGATGCGATCAGCAAGCAGGTGAAACGAGCGCTGCGCCGCGTTTGCCAGGCCCATGAGCAGCTGATTCATCTCGTCGACTGGCGGTGCGAGCCCGGAACCACTCGCAGCCTGCGCCTTCGCGTAAGCGGGCAGAGACTTCACCTCGCGTCTAAAGATCTGGTCGACTTCGTCCCCGAGTGCCATGGCCGTCTCCTGTTCGGTTGCGGCAACACTAGAACAGGCGGCTGAAAACGGCTCGCGCCGCCCCCTCAGCCTTTCTAGGTAGCTCCCTCAGTTCTAAGGGAGGCGTTACCGCTGACCGCGCGGAGTCGCCTGCCACTCTCGGGGTGGGCCCCCTTCATTGCTCCGCGCGGCTCGCGCAAGCTCATTCGCGGCGCGACTGAGGCGCACTCGTTAGCGTCCGGTCTGCCGCCGGGTTTTAGTCGAAGGAAGCGGTCATCATGCCGACGCTGATCCAATTCAGCAGCATTGAGCCCTTCGTGGTCGCAGAGAACTTTGATCGCGTGAACCAGCACCTCAGCCAGCATGGTCCCGGCCTATTTAACCGGCTTGTGGGAGACTGGCCTCGTCCGAGTGGCCGTCTTTAGCTCGAGAGTGGCGTACGTGCAAGAGCTTGACGAGGACATGGGCCCTCTTCCCGATTAAGCGAGGTCCCTTGTCGGCGTGCCTCGCCTCCCCTCCCGGTGCTAAGACTTCTTGCCGAGCCCGAGCCACTTGCGGATCTTTGCCATGAGGCCGACCATGGGCAGACTCTACGCTCCGTCGACCGTCTTCGTCGTGGCTTTTGGCGCTTGGCCGGCGGGTGCCTCGCCGAACAAGGGGAGCTGATTTTTGCTGGGGGCCTCCGCGCCGAGCATCCGCAGCACCCCGTTTAGCTGCTCCTCTTCGCCTCCATCGGATGTGATCGCGTGCCGCAGCCGGCCTAGGACCGCTTCATCCACCGGTTGATCAGAGTTCCCCACGAGGGTTCGAACAGACTCATCTGAGAGAGCCCAACCACCGTATAGCCGCCGGACGCGATGCGCCTTGTTGTCGACCGGGACTTGGCGGAGTTTGCGGGAATGCCCGCGGGCGGGGCGGCGAGCCGAACGCCCGGGCGCTGCAACGCAACCTGTCCCCTCGACCCGGCCGCCTGAGAGGAGTAGAGTGGCTGGATTGGCCCTGCGGCCAGGATTCCGGCTGAAAGCCCGAAGTCCGTCGATCGAGCCTCCGGGCGCGGGAGATGACACGAGCCTAGGCAAACAGAGTTCGAGTTGCAGGGCCAGCACTTTGTAAGCAGGGCTTCGAGCAGGGAGCAGGCGGTTCGGCGCTGCTGCGATCTTTCACGTCACCGAGGTATGCACCGGGGTCTGCACGCGACGCTCATTCCCGGCACGTCTGTCACAAATAACCCGCTCAACCAAGCCAAAACCGCCTGACTTTGTGACACGAAAAGGCGCATACGGGATTCGCCGCGAGCGCGCCTCGGCACCCTACTAGCTGTGTCGCTGACGTACCCCATAGGCGGCGTTGCCCCTGGTGGCAATTCCCGAGGACAGCACCGGGGACAGCACCGATCGTGTTTGCGGGGCATCCCCGTCACACCTGACCCACGCAACCATGCTGGTTTGCCCGACAGGCGTACCCTTGAAATGCGCCTGGCAGGAATCGAACCTGCGACCTCGCGCTCCGGAGGCGCGCGCTCTATCCCCTGAGCTACAGGCGCTCGGCGGCCAAGTCTAGCGGTGGTTCGAGTGGGGTTACGGTGACCGGCTCCGGCTTCGGAGTGCGCCTGACCTCGGGCGGAAGTCGTCGCTCGAGGGCGAGGCAGCCGGCGGCGGAGAAGAGGCAGACCGCGGCGGCGATCGGCCAAACCGCGAGCGGGTGCCAGCCGAGTAGCGGACCACCGACCGCGGGGCCGAGGATCGATCCGGCGCTCCAGGACACCGATCCGAGCGCGAAGTAGCGGCCGCGCAGCCGCTCCGGAGCGAGGTCTGCGACGAGCGGTGCCTGCGTCGGGCCCTGCAGCGTCTCGCCGACGCCGAAGACCAGCGTCGCCGTAATGAAGACGAGCGCCGCGGAAGTCCCGTTCAGCAGCCCGCCGCCGGCGAGCACGAGCAGCGCCGCGACCGCCCAGAGCAGGTTCATCAGCGCGAGAGCCTTCATTCGGCGGCGCCCCTCCAGCGCCTTCGAAACGGGGAGCTGAATGAGGACGATCAAGAGCGTGTTCGCGAGCCAGATCAGTCCGACCCAGCGCTCGTCCACTCCGGCGTAGTTCTTCGCGAAGGGCGGCAGCAGCGCGAACACCTCGTAGCCGACTGCGACGAAGAGCACGTTCAGACCGAGCAGCGCCACGAAGTTACGGTCGCGGGCGACCGCGCGGTAG
>WNFY01004547.1_pt1 | contig 24533 bp, 21 predicted proteins | sample 5400091 | NCBI WGS metagenome assembly WNFY01 (sample SAMN13153364, study PRJNA577476) | soil metagenome | isolation source: 60 cm soil or saprolite under grassland replicate 1 | place: USA:California | collected 2016-06-15 | reverse complement strand
TTGGTTCAACGCAAGCTCCGCCTCGCGGTCAAGCGCGGCGAGCGCGTGCGCTGAAAGCATTTCTTTGTAGTCTTCGTGGCCCATAAGTTAGTTGCGGACAACTGCTCAAAAACCAAAACTCTCGCTCTTGTTTGCCAGCAGCTCCTTTAGCTTCATCATGCCGGAGCGCATACGAGTCTTGACGGTTCCCAACGGAGCGCCCAGGCGTGCAGCAATCTCCGACTGAGTCAAGCCATCGAAGTAAGCGAGCATCAATGCGCGCTTTTGGTCGTCGGGCAGTTGCGCGAGCGCATTTGCCACCAGGCGGCGTTGCTCTGACCGGAATGCATCGCTGGCCGGATCTGACACCTGTTCCAACTCTTCTTGCGCACCTGCCACTGCCGTGCGATCGCGTGATGCCAGGGACCGCAAGCGATCGATTGCCCGGCTGCGTGCAAGAGTCACCAACCAGGTAAATGGCCGACCACGGTTTTCGTCGAAGTCCGCTGCCCGCCGCCAGACTTGCAAGAAAACCTCCTGCAAAACATCCTCCGCCTCTTCGCGGCTGTTTAATATACGCGCCAGAAGGCCAAACAGGATGACGCGGTAGCGATCGTAGAGCTGGGCCAAAGCCGGCTCGTCGCCGCGCGCGACTGCGTGCAGAAGTTGAACGTCAGTAATTTGTGCTTGTTCGGGGTGCAAACCGTTCAGTCCGGGCTCTCAGATAATATACGCGCGAGGCATGATAACAAGATTCGGTAGAAGTCAGACACTTCAGGGAAAACGCGGGCACTGGTGGAGAGTTCGGACTCTCATTTCAGAGAGTATATTCTTGATAAGACCCGTTTGGCTGTAGCAACCTATGCCACTGTGATTTCTTCTGTGAGATAGACGTCCTGTATGGAATTCAATAATTCGATTCCTTCGCTCATCGGGCGCTGGAAAGCCTTACGCCCGGAGATGAGGCCCATACCACCGCCGCGCTTATTGATCACAGCGGTGCGCACCGCTTCGGCCAGATCGCTTGCGCCCTTTGATTCACCGCCGGAGTTGATCAGACCACAACGGCCCATGTAGCAATTGGCCACTTGATAACGCACCAGATCGATCGGGTTGTCAGTAGTGAGCTTGTCGTAAATGATCTTGCTAGTCTTGCCATAAGAACTGCCGAGCGCTTTCTCCACTGAGGGATAACCACCGTTTCGCTCCGGGAGTTTTTGTTTGATGATGTCGGCCTGAATCGTCACACCGAGGTGATTCGCCTGGCCAGTCAGGTCGGCAGCGGCGTGCATATCGCCTTCGGGAGTTTTGAATTTCGGATTGCGCAAGTAGCACCAAAGGATGCAGGCCATGCCCAAGTCGTGGGCCTGCGCAAAGGCTTCGCTCACCTCCGTGATCTGCCGTGTAGATTCGTCCGAGCCAAAATAAATAGTAGCTCCGACCGCGACCGCACCCATGTTATGTGCCTCCTTCACCGTGCCAAATAACACCTGGTCAAACTTATTCGGCAGAGTGAGCAATTCGTTGTGATTGATCTTTACTATGAATGGGATCTTATGGGCGTATTTTCGGGCTACAATTCCCAACACACCGAAAGTCGAAGCAACGGCGTTGCAGCCACCTTCAATCGCAAGCTCCACGATGTTGGCAGGATCAAAGTACTGGGGGTTAGGTGCGAAAGATGCTCCCGCTGAATGTTCGATTCCTTGATCAACGGGCAAGATTGAAAGATACCCTGTACCGGCAAGCCGGCCATTATCAAACAGAGTCTGCAGTGAGCGTAATACTGACGGCGAACGATCCGAATTTGACCAGACGCGATCAATAAAGTCCGGACCAGGCAACTGCAAATGATCTTTTGTGATCGTCTGGGCATCATGATCGAGCAATGTCCGAGCGTTCGATCCGAGAAGCTTTTCAATCTGGTCCAGACTCGATTCACTGCGTTTTAATTCCGTTACCATTTTTTTCCTCCTGCTGCTACTGCGCGACGTCTGATAAGAAGAGCGATGAAGCGCGCGTGAATTATACAGTAGCGCGTTTCCACTGGCTAAGTTCGCCATGCCTGTCAGTGGATTATGCACCTGGTCAACCTGCGCCGCCTCCTGGCGATGATGCGGCAAAGCTCCGAACCCTGAAAAGGTGGGATAAAGGACTCAGGACCAGAAGTCGCAGCCACGCTCTTGCTGAGTGACTCTTTTCAAGTATTATGCTGACGCGGAGCTAGTTTTTGGGAGCAGAGTATCGATCCTAAGCGGCGAGCGATTTGATTGAGAACCTTTAGGTTTCACTGCCTTCCTAATGAGTGCAAAAACAACCGAACATCCAATCGGCAAATCATTTCCCCGCAAAGAAGGCCGGAAAAAGGTTACCGGGCAGGCCCTGTATATCGACGATCTGTCGTTTCCAGACATGCTTCATGGGGCAACAGTGCGCAGTCCCGTGGCGCGGGGACGGATTAAGGGCATCTCGTTTGAACGTCATATTCCCTGGAACGAATTCACAATCGTCACTGCCAAGGACATTCCCGGCGCAAACCACGTCGCTCTCATTCTTGACGACCAGCCCTACCTTGCCGACGAGATTGTGAACCATCCCGAAGAGCCAATCCTTCTTCTGGCGCACCAAGACAAATACCTGCTTGAAGAAGCACGGCGTAACGTTCGCGTGGAAATTGACGAACTACCCGCGATCTTTTCACTGCAAGACTCGCTGGCTAAAAAGGAAATTATCTGGGGAAACGATAATGTCTTCAAAAAATTTCTGGTTGATAAGGGAAACGTCGACGACATTTGGGGGGCCGCGGATGTGATTGTTGAAGGCGAATACGAAACTGGCGCTCAGGAGCAACTCTATATCGAGAACAACGGCGCCATCGCGGTGGCGAACGCGGTTGATGGCGTCACGGTGTGGGGTTCGATGCAGTGTCCGTACTACGTGCACAAGGCGCTACTCGCTTTGTTTGATCTGCCAGAGGACTGGGTTCGTGTGGTTCAAACCGAAACGGGCGGGGGCTTCGGAGGCAAGGAAGAATACCCATCCCTGATCGCGGGACACGCTGCATTACTGGCATGGAAGTCAGGCAAACCAGTCAAGATCATGTACGACCGCGCCGAAGACATGGTGGCTACAACCAAACGCCATCCCTCGCACACGCGCCACAAAACGGCGGTCACGAAAGAAGGCAAGCTCCTTGCAATGGAGATTGATTTCACGATCGATGGCGGCGCCTATTGCACGTTGTCGCCCGTAGTTCTTTCGCGGGGAACGATCCATGCGGCAGGTCCTTATAGCTGTCCGAACGTACGTATTCGCAGCCAGGCAGTAGCGACAAACATCCCACCGCACGGTGCTTTTAGAGGATTTGGCGCTCCTCAGAGCATCTTCGCGCTCGAGCGTCAGATGGATAAAGTGGCACAGGCAGTGGGACTGACCGCTGAAGAGTTTCGTCGTCGCAACTTCATCCATGAAGGGGAGACAACAGCGACAAGCCAAGTGATCCACGAACCGGTTGATATGGGTCATTTACTGGATCGTGCACTTGAGGTCACTGACTATCACGCGAAACGCGAAAAGTTTGCCCGCGACAATCAGACGTCGCGCGTGAAAAAAGGAATTGGCTTCGCCTCTTTCATGCACGGCGCAGGATTTACCGGCTCGGGTGAGGTTTACTTGCAGTCAGTGGTCGGCGCTGAAGCGACTAACGAAGGAAAGGTCCGCATACTTGCTGCAAGCACTGAGATCGGACAGGGCACCAACACAATCTTCTCGCAGATTGCTGCGGAGTCTCTTGGTATTGACTATGAAGCGATCGAAGTCACCCAACCTGATACGCGGAAGGTCCCGAACAGCGGGCCGACCGTCGCATCGCGCACCTCGATGGTTGTAGGCAAGCTGGTCGAGTCCGCTGTGTTGGGTTTGAAGCAAACGCTCATCGGCAGCGGACTCTTGCCTGAAAATTATACTCAGTGGGAATTTCAAAAGGCCTGCACCGAGTACATAGCCACGTTTGGCCCGTTGAGAGCTTTCAGCAAGTATCAGCCACCACCAAACGTTCACTGGGACGATGAGAAATACCAGGGTGATGCTTACGGGGCATACGCCTGGGCAGTATATGTCGCCGAAGTTTCGTTTGACGAAATTACTTATGAAGCCCATACAGATGAATTTGTCGCTGTGCAGGAAGTCGGGCGCGTGATCAATCCCGTGCTGGCCGCCGGACAAATAGAAGGTGGTGTCGCGCAGGCAATTGGTTTTACTTTATTCGAAAACATCGTCTGGCAAAATGGGCGGATGGCGAATAATCAGATGACCAACTACATCATTCCGACCCCAGCCGATATTCCACCGATTCGTGTTTATTTTGAGGAGCAGCCTTATGCTTACGGGCCGGGAGGAGCAAAGGGGATCGGGGAGTTGCCGATGGACGGAGCGGCGCCGGCGATTCTGAGTGCAATCGAGAATGCGACAAGCATGAGTTTTAATCATGTGCCGCTGATGCCTGAGATGATGATGGAAACCATGGAGTCTTCAAAAACGAGAGCTAAAGAGAGGGGGTGAAGACCCAAAAATTCTTTTGGCAGAAGTTGTAAAAAAGAGACTCGTAATTGCAGTAAAAGACATTAGCCACAGATTAACGCCGATAACGCTGATCAGAACACATAGGTGTTAGGAAGCCTAAGGACGAGACTCTCGCTTACTTAATCTCTCTTTTCGATCTGTGCCATCGGCGTTAAGCTGCGGCTGATGCTGAGCTTCCTCTGAAAGTTCCTGTAAATGGAATCTGGTAAGAACACAATCCGGATCAACTGTATTGTCAACGACGAAGCGAAAACGCTGGACGTGTTTCCCATGGCCCGTTTACTCGATGTGCTTCGTGAGCAGTTGCACCTGACTGGCACGAAGGAGGGTTGTGGCGAAGGCGAATGTGGCGCGTGTAGCGTCTTGATCGACGGCCAGATTGTAAACAGCTGTCTGGTTCCCGTTGGGCAAATCAATGAAAGCAACATTACCACCATCGAAGGAGTCGCCAGCGGCGATCAACTTCACGCTGTACAGCAAGCCTTCATTGAATGTGGCGGAGCACAATGTGGCATCTGCACCCCGGGGATGGTGCTAGCCTCGGTGAATCTCCTGGAACGCGTTCCGAACCCTACCGCAGCAGACATACGCAACGGACTCGCAGGGAATCTATGTCGTTGTACGGGCTATATGAAGATTTTTGAATCTGTGGTTCGAGCGTGCCAAAACAAGGGAGCTAGAGGATTAACTATAACCAAAACACTTTAAGGGAAACCCGAGTGACCTGAGGCTCCGTCGGAGCCGAATGTTTATAGCCCCGAAGTCAAACTTACAAAACCGCTCCGTAGAAGCGGGATGTTACTCCTATGAGAGGCTACGTTCCAGAATACCAACTGAAGACGACCGCGTCACTGGACGAGACGCTCGACCTTTTGGCGGGCGAGCCTGGAAAGTGGAAGCCGTTTGCGGGCGGCACTGATCTAATGGTGCTGCTCGAAGCAGGTAAACTAACGCACCGCAATTACGTTAACATTTGGAATCTCGATGAACTACACGACATTGAAATAACCCCGCAGCACATAACTGTCGGAGCGCTCACGACGTACACCGAGGTGCAGGCCAACGCTACTTTGCGCAATGAGTTTCCCATGCTTTGCCAGGCGGCAAGCGAGACTGGCGGTTTGGCGATCCAGAATCGAGGCACGCTCGGTGGTAACATCGTCAACGCTTCTCCGGCAGCCGATTCACCCCCTGCTTTACTTGCGTACGACGCAGACATTGAGCTCGCCTCAACCCGTGGCATACGGTGGATTACCTATCAGGGTTTCCACACCGACTACAAGCAAGTGAATATGCGCCCGGACGAATTGTTAACTCGAATCCGCTTGCCGCGCAGTTCACAACCCGGGAAGCACTACTATCGCAAGGTTGGCACGCGCAAGGCTCAGGCGATTTCTAAAGTTTGCTTTGCCGCCGTGGCTCACACCACAGGCAATTGGATCGATGAAGTACGTATCGCACTTGGCAGCGTGGCGCCCATTCCGCTGCGGTGTGTCAGAACCGAGGATTGGCTCCGTGGTAAGGAAATTGATCAAACGCTGCTCGCAACGGGCCAGGCAGAATTAACCCGCGAAGTCGCGCCGATTGATGACATTCGTTCAACTAAAGACTATCGTCTGCGAATATCCCGAAACTTGCTTGCCGACTTTCTGGGACACATCGTCGCCGGATCCTAAAATCACTTAACCGGAGAACAAATGACAAACTACCCCCCAATCTCTTTCACGAGAGGAATGGTTGACCCGATGGCTTGCCTGAAAGGAGGTTGGAATTTAGTCAAAGACCAGTACTGGCTTTTTGTTGCGATGTGCCTGGTCGGCATGTTGATTGGGGGCGCCGTCCCGCTGGGGATTCTGCTGGGCCCGATGATTTGTGGACTTTACTTTTCATTTTTCCAGAAGCGCAGGGGACAAACGATCGAGTTTGGCACGCTTTTCAAAGGCTTTGACTATTTCGGACCCAGCCTCATCGCCACGTTGATTCACGTTGTGCCAATCATCATTATCGTCGTCCCCGCTTATCTCATCTTCTACCTCGGCTTTGTGGTGACAATGATACGGCAAGGCAATGAGCCTGATCCGACAAGTATCATCATACTTTTCGGTGTGTTCGCTGTTTTTTGGATCGTCATGGTGCTGGTTCTGATCGTGATTTCCATTGGCTTTACTTTTGTCTACCCACTAATTGTCGATCGTGGTTTGTCAGGGGTTGAGGCCGTAAAGTTGAGCTTCAGGGCTGCGATCGCAAACTTCTGGCGATTGCTCGCGTTATCGCTGATAGGCGGAGTGCTCGGGATTGTCGGTGTCGTTCTTTGTTACGTTGGTATCTTCCTGGTGTTCCCCATTACCCTCTCCGCGGTTGCGATAGCCTATGAACAAGTGTTTGGACTCGGTGAAGCCGCTTCCAATTTGCCGCCGCCACCGCCTACGTTCAACTGATACACCATGGCGGTTCGAGATCTAATTATTCGCGGGCGGAAGGTAGTGCTGCCGGAGGCAGTCGCGCCGGCTTCAATCCGGATACATGACGGCCGCATTACGGCAGTCGGTACCTATGATGAAAAGCCAGCCGGCTGCGAGGTGATCGACGCGGACGACGAGGCGGTTGTTATGTCCGGCTTGGTAGATGCCCATGTTCATATCAATGAGCCCGGGCGCGCTGACTGGGAAGGATTCAGAACAGCAACGCTCGCGGCTGCTGCGGGTGGCGTAACCACGCTCGTTGATATGCCTCTCAATTCCATCCCTCCGACGACTACGCTGAAGGGATTCGCAGCGAAGCTGGAAGCGGCACATGTCAATTGCTACGTCGACTGCGGATTCTGGGGTGGTGTTGTGCCAGGGAACACAGGTGAACTGGCCGCGTTGCACGACGCCGGCGTGGTCGGTTTCAAATGTTTCCTTGTGTCCTCCGGTGTAGCTGAGTTCCCGCATGTAACTGAGGCAGACTTGCGCGCCGCGATGCCAGAACTCGCTCGCCTTGACGCCTTGTTGATTGTTCATGCCGAAATGCCCGGGCCAATCGATCGCGCAGCCACATTTGCCCGGCAATCGCCCGCAGAGCTAGAGACAAATATCGATCCTACGTCGTATCAGACTTTCCTGACTTCGCGTCCTCGTGCGGCAGAGAACGAAGCGATTGAGCTTATGATTCGTTTGAGCCGGGAATTTAGTACGCGTGTTCATATCGTTCATCTTTCATCATCGGATGCTGTGCCCTGGTTACGGGAGGCTATGGCTGCAGGTGTCAGAATTACGGCGGAGACGTGCCCTCACTATCTGTACTTCGCAGCCGAAGATATTCCTGATGGGGCTACCGAATTCAAGTGCTGCCCGCCGATTCGCGAAACCGAGAATCGGGAAAGACTGTGGAGTGCCCTGGCTGATAACACAATCGACATCGTGGTTTCCGATCATTCACCCTGCCCGGAAGATCTGAAACTAAGGGAAAGCGGCAACTTTGTTGAGGCGTGGGGTGGCATATCATCTCTGCAACTACGTCTGCCCGTGATCTGGACCGAGGCGCGCAAGAGAGGCTTTTCGCTACTCGATATCAGCAGATGGTTATGTGCGGCACCGGCTCGACTTGTCGGCCTGGACCAGCGAAAAGGAGCGATCGCAGCAGGTTACGACGCAGATATTGTCATCTGGACTCCGGAACAGCAGTTTCGCGTGACGTGTGAGATGCTTCATCATCGACACAAATTGACGCCTTACATTGGCGAAATACTCAAAGGGGTCGTGACGAAGACTTTCTTGCGGGGAAATAAGATATATGATGATGGCGAACTTTCGAGGTTTCCGCACGGACTCTTCGTGCCGCGTCTACCTGAGCGGGCAATAGATTCTTAGCTTGAAAGCGAGACCATAATGCAAGACGTCGAATGGGCGCGCCTTGAAGATGCGCCGGTTAGAGAAAAGTTTGGCGGGACGATTCGCGTCCGCACCTTATGGCAGTCAACTGACAGAGCAACGGCTCAAGTCGTTGAAATCGATGCCGGTGCCTGCTGGGAAGGACTCGACGTCCACGAACCAGGGCCGGAAGAAGTTTATGTCGTCTCCGGAGTTTTTAATGACGGCGTGCGCGACTACCCGGCTGGCAGCTTCATCCATAATCCGGCCGGATCCTCGCACGTACCGCAATCGAAAACCGGTGTACGTTGTTCGTGTTTTACCCTGAAGGTTAGAAGATTGGTAAATGCTGAACCGAGCGTCACGCGCAACTAAATGGATTTCACGGAACTAGTCGATCTCGCGTCAGACAAACTTGGTGGTGCAGTGCTCGTTGCCAACGATGAGTTCTTTGCACCGAAAGAGAATCTACTGAAAGCCGCAGCACCCGTCTTCCTCGAAGAAGAGTACACAGATCGCGGCAAGTGGATGGACGGTTGGGAATCACGCCGGCGACGTACTCCCGGTTACGACTGGTGCATCATTCGACTGGGATTGCCAGGCATCGTCCGTGGCGTGATTGTTGACACGAGTTACTTCCGCGGCAACTATCCTGAGCATTGCTCCTTGGAGGCTTGCGCCTTTGAAGGCCAACCCGCCGTGGAAGATTTAACAAACGAGTCTGTCACATGGGTCGACATTCTGCCGCAGTTACCACTCGCGGGAGATACGCACAATCAGTTTCCCATTCAGAGCGATGAGAGATTTACGCACCTGCGGTTCAAGATTTACCCCGACGGCGGCGTGGCCCGTCTACGGGTGTACGGTGAGGTATTGCCGGATTGGAACGCAATCAAAGGAATGGGCGGTCGTATTGACCTGGCAGCTCATCATCAAACTCGGCGCGCCCGGCCAGGTCCAACGCCTGGAGGTAGATACTTCTCATTTCAAAGGAAATTTTCCAGAGAGCTGTTCGCTCGAAGGGTGCAACGCCATTGGCGCGCCGCTTGAGCGTTTGACTGATCTGTCCGTGGTATGGAGCAGTATCTTGTCCCGCACTCGGTTGCAGGCGCACACGCGTCACTTCTTTGAGCAGGAATTGCTCGACGCCGGCATCGTTTCACATCTGCGTTTCAGTATTTTCCCAGACGGTGGTGTTAGTCGATTGCGCGTCTACGGCAAAACCGGGTAATGGCAGACAAACTAAACCTGCGATATGAATGCTCCTCATGATCTGAAGTGGCTCAACACCCTGCCATCGAGCGAAGCCACTGGTGAGCTTTTGAAATGTTGCGGTTCAAATCGCTGGGCGAGCCAAATGGCTGCGGCGCGTCCGTTTCTGCGTATCGCAGATCTGCATTCAAAGGCCGCGAGCATTTGGTGGTCGCTTGAGCCGGAGGATTGGCTCGAGGCATTTCGTAGTCACCCGAAGATCGGGGAGAATAAGGCCAGCGTTCAGAGCAACAAGGATAATAAGCGGGACCGGCACTTTCAGACGTGGTCAGAACAGGAACAAGCTACTGTGCGCAACGCAAACCAGGAAACCATGAACGCAATGGCCCAGCGCAATCGCGAGTATGAGGAGCGGTTTGGTTTTATCTTTATCGTTTGCGCTACCGGGAAATCTTCGGAAGAAATGCTCGCAATCCTGCAGGACCGATTGGGAAATGATGCGGCCAGCGAATTGCCAATTGCCGCGGCTGAGCAAGCCAAGATTACGGAATTGAGATTGAATAAGCTCCTGGCAATGGGGGATTAGATACGGTTCGTCAGTTGTCAGTTGTCAGTTTCAACTGTAGTTGGTTCGCTCTTGTTTGTACTTTGAGCTTTGTACTTAGTGCTTTTGCGTGCGCCGGATGACAAGTAGGGCCTCTATCAAAACAGAGCACAAAGTTCAAAGTACAAAGTTCAAAGTACAAAGTTCAACAACTGACAACTGACCATTAACAACTGACATCCGAAATCGATGAGCACCATCTCAACACACATCCTCGACACATCACGCGGAGCGCCAGCCAGTGGCGTGGCAATCTCTCTGGAGATGCAAAACACAGATGAAAGCTGGACCGAGCTCAGTCATGCCTGGACCGACGATGACGGACGCGTCAAGCCTTTCTTTCTCGTGGAACAACCACTCCCCGGTGGAACTTATCGACTGTCTTTTGATACTGAGGGCTATTTCTCCGGACTGGGCGTCGAAAACTTTTATCCGCAGGTAATCGTGATCTTCAAGATCGACGACACGAACCAACACTATCACGTGCCGCTCCTTATCAGCCCTTACGGCTATTCGACCTATCGCGGTAGCTAAATCCCAGAACTTTGAGCTGGTACTTTGTGTTCTGTTGAGGAGTGTCCATTTGTGAACAAAGCCTCGCAAATAACAGAACAATTTGTACCAGGGACAAAGGACAAAGCTCATGAACTCATTAGAGTGTAGTATGGGCCAGAAACGCGCATGACTCTCAATCCCTTCTTTAACGAATGGCTCAACCTCGTGTTCCGTTGGGTGCACGTCTTTGCCGGTATCATGTGGGTAGGCACCACCTACTACTTTACCTGGCTAGATGCTCGTTTGACTGAAGAGGAAAAGGCGGTCGCCAACACCGGCACTGCAGCACAGATTTGGATGGTCCATAGTGGCGGTTTCTACGTCGTTGAGAAACGTAAAGTGCCGGATCTTGCCTCCCGCACGCTGCACTGGTTTCGCTGGGAAGCAGCGATGACGTGGTTGAGCGGACTCGCCCTGTTAATACTTGTCTATTACATCGGCGGCGGCGCATTGGTCGACCCGGATGTTTGCGATATCAGCGTTGGTGCGGCAATCGGCATCGGCATCGGCGTGCTTGTGATTGCCTGGGTTGTATATGATTTGATGGTCCGATCACCTCTGGGTCGTAACGAAAAAGTGTTTGGTGTGGTTGCCTACGTACTTGTTGGCGCCCTTGCTTATTTGCTGTCACGAGTCTTCAGTGGCCGCGCTGCCTACATCCATATCGGGGCGATGTTTGGCACCATCATGGCGGCTAATGTCTGGATGCGCATCTTGCCCGCGCAGCGTCGCATGATCGCCGCGCTTAATGAAGGCCGCAAACCAGACCAGAACCTGGCGGCGCAGGCAAAATTGCGATCAAAACAGAACACGTTCATGGCTGTCCCCGTTGTGTTCATTATGATCAGCAACCACTTTCCTGGGGTCACGTATGGCGATCGTCGCAACTGGCTAGTGTTAGCAATATTGATTCTGGTGGGGTGGGTTGCGGCAAAATTCATCAGGAGGGCGTGAAGCCCCGTGGTTAATAACCCTGCCGTTACACCTGCCCCCCGCTAATCGACTACTCGATCAGCTCGCCAATTTGAAACGCCAGTTTGATGTTGGCGCAGCCAGGAAGATCGCGGCCCTGTTGACGCGTACCTCACGGCAGAAACTTAACGATGCCAAATCGCTTATCCAATACCACGAGACTCTTCTGTTTCTCTGTGCCTACCCACAAGCCCCCGCAATCGTTCGCGCTGCGGAAAGAGAGCTTCGCGCCTTTTCGCAGAGAATCACGCTCTTGCGGAACAACGGCGCAGACTTGTCAGCTCTGGACGGCCCGGAACTGTCAGGCATTGCCGGGACCTCAGTCACCGACACATTCACATACAATATTGTTCGTTGGCTATTGCGCACTCATAAATCGCAGTTGGCCTTCGACTGGGATTGGTTTGAAGATGATTACCGTCTGGCCGAAACGTGGCCAAGGTTCATGCCGCTGCTGGAGGAGGATGCTTTCGTGGAAGCAAATGTTCCTTACGTAGCGTGGCTGCGCGCTGCCAGGAATGGTCACAGGGAGTTACCCTGGCTGGTGGAACGGTTTCACCGATTACCGATCACGGCACAAGAAAAGTCGGAGCTCTACAACTCGCAAAAGCTTTACGTTCGCTGGTCACCTGGATATCGAGCCACGCGCACTGGCATGCGACTGCCTGCGCGCAAGATTTTCTATCATCAAACGCCACCAATTCTTCGCCGCGAAGTTTGCTTCAAAGAAGAGCTGGAGAGGTCTCCGCCAGTGCTGCAGAAACTCGACGCACACGCAGGCGAGCTGGCCCTTGACATGGCGCGCGAGGCCTCGACCATTCGTTATCGTGAGCTCTACGGATTCACCCATGGCGATCCGAGGCGTGTATTGAAGGCTAATCTCGGAAGGGGAGTGGATCTTTTCCTGATGGGCCTGCCGCCCGAAACGCGTTTGCCTTTGCGGTCGTACAATGCGGCTATGATTTACAAGAATCGTGTGCCGGTCGGATATTTCGAAGGAATTTCGTTATTCGAGCGTATGGAAAGCGGGTTCAACTTCTATTACACCTTTCGTGAGGGTGAAACTGCCTGGATCTATGCGCGCACGCTCAACGTATTTCGACATCTCCTTGGGGTTACCGCCTTCTCGATCGATTCCTACCAGATTGGATACGAAAATGAAGAAGGAATCGAATCAGGGGCCTTCTGGTTTTATCGCAAGCTTGGGTTTCGTCCCACGAGTGGTTCGTCATTGAAACTGACCGAACAGGAGGAGAGAAAGATTGCCTCGCGCAAATCTTATCGCACTAGCGCAGCGACTCTTCGCAAACTAGCGGGCGGACCTATGATATTCGAACTGGACGCCCAACGATCCGGTGACTGGGATCGGTTCCAACTTCGGAGACTTGGTCTGGCCGCGCAACGACAGATGGCGGCAAAGTTTGGCGGCGACGCACGAAAGATGCGCGAGGCGACAGCAGGTCTGGTAGGACGCGCGCTCAGCATAAGCACTGATTCCTGGAACAAGACTCAGCGCAGCATCTTCAGCGACTTTTCCGTAGCACTGTCTTTGATTCCGCATCTTGAAGACTGGAGCCCGGTTGAGAAGCAGGGAATGGTTCGCATCATACGAGCAAAGGCGCGTAACGACGAAGCCAGATACTTGAAGGTGATGCAGCGGCATGAGCGTCTGCGTGCGGAGATTATTCGGCTTGGTTCATGAGGTAATCGTCTGCACACAAGCTCTGCTACTGATAACAATGCTCGAGCTGGTTTTCCAAAATTTTTTCCTCTGAGAAATTTTCCAGCTTGCTAAGATATTCGGCATTGCGATCCAGCGCGTTCCGCGGCACCAGTCCAACTATCTCTGCACTCGCAATCTCTACTCCAAATTTTCCTGCCTCGCGATGGACCGCATTGTAAGCCTCGGTCATCCCGGTTACTTCATAGTTGACCAGGTTCATCGACACCTGCACCAGCCCGCGCGTTTGTACGTCAAAACCCAGGGCTTTCACGAACGGCAAGCCACCCTGCCGCGCTCTGACGGCGCGCGCGATCTGTCGGGCAACAGCAATGTCGCTGCTGCGCAGATTCACATTGAAGGCGATCAGGAATTGGCGCGCGCCGATGGCAATCGCTCCGGCGGTTTCATGAACGCGCGCGAGACCGCTGTCGGGTGCGCGTTCCGGATTGTTTGTGATCTGTTCGCGAAGCAGCTCGAAGGCACCGCGACGCACGTCTTCGAGATTGATGCGACCTTCACGCAGCGCTGCGCGTTCGTAAAAGTAGACTGGGATCGAAAGTTCGCGGGCAACGCGTTCGCCTGCCGTGTGAGCGATCCTTACGCAGTCGTCCAACGTCACGCCACTTATCGGAACAAACGGCAAGACATCCGTAGCGCCAAGACGAGGATGTTCACCTCGATGTGTTCGCATGTCGATCAACTCGGTTGCCGTCGCCACCGCCTTGACGGCTGCGTCTACAATGAAATTCGACTCCGCAACAAATGTGACCACCGATCGATTGTGATCCGGGTCAATGTGTGTGTCGAGGACACAAGTAGTCGCTACCGACTTAATCGCTTCGACGATACGCGCGATCGTTTCGGGTTTGCGGCCTTCACTGAAATTGGGAACGCATTCGACGAGGTTGTTCATCAGGATCCCGGGTTTTGGTTTTGTTCTTTGTGCTTTGTTCTTCGTCCGCAAAAAAGTCAAAGCTCAAAGTACCAAGCTCAAAGCGCAACTGACAACTGACTACTAACCACTCCCTCAGTTATACTCCTCCGACATGCCTCCCGACCGCTTCATCAACCAACGCAAAAACGCCTGGCAACGGTTGGAAGAACTGCTTGCGCTGCTCGATCGTGCCTCGCTACGCCGGCTGCAGCGCGAGGAAGTGCGGGAGTTGGGACGCATCTACAGGCGCACGGCGTCGGATCTGGCGATTGCGCGGGCCGAGTCGCGCGATCCCCGTCTCGTCAATTACCTCAACAGCCTTGTAATCCGCGCGCACGGTCGCATCTACCGGGCTGATGCCCAGGGCGGCAAGCGCATTCGAAATTTTTTCGCACGAGAACTACCGCGCACCTTCCGTCGCACCTGGCGTTATACAGCCGTTTCGTTTTCTGTCTTCTTTATCTTTGGAGTGTTGAGCTTCGCATGCACGCGGTACGATCCTGAGTTTTCCGAACTGGTCGGCATACCGCCAGCTTTCCGCGAGCTCAACATTGAAACGAAAACTCACTGGTGGGAAGACCTCAACGACGCAAACCAGGTGGGCGCGAGTCAAATAATGACTCACAATATTCAGGTCACAATTTATACATTCGCTTCCGGTGCAATGCTTGGAGTGGGAACGCTTTTCTATTTGGCTTTCAATGGGGCTAACATTGGCTCAGTGCTGGCCCTAACCTACAGCGCGGGCTTCGGCAACGATCTGGTGACCTTTATGGTGGGCCATGGCGTGATTGAACTGTCCTGCATCTTTATCGCCGGCGGCGGCGGCCTTTTGATTGGCAGCGCGTTGATCATGCCGGGCGATCTTTCGCGGGCCGATGCATTGAAGACACGCGGTATGGAGGCTGTGCGTTTGATGGTGGGCGTCGCCGTTCTACTAGTGGTAGCAGGCACGATCGAGGGATTTATTTCACCGGCTCCCATCAATCCCGGCATCAAATTCAGCATCGCCGGCATCACCGGCATTGCGCTGTATTCTTATTTGCTGCTGGCAGGACGAAACTCTGATAAGTAGTTAAAGGCTCTCGTTTGCTATTCGTTTTGATCTGTGTCATCTGCGTTAATCTGCGGCGAATATTGCTAAAGCAGTCCCCGCTCCTTGACTCTCAAGTACGTCTCCAAGAGTTTGGGCGCCAGAGCGGCCGCTGTGACGTCCAGCGCTAATCCTCCCTGTGATTCCACCAACCGCAGCGCCGCTTCTCGCTGGTAAATAATCTCTTCGGCCACTGACTGCGTAAAGAGTTCACGCACGGATGACGGCGTCTGCCGGACCACTGCTTTCAAATCGCGGTCAGCGATCGTGACAACCAAAGGCAGATGACGAGGGCGCAGCAAATGCAATGAAGTCAGCAACTCCTTCGAGCCCTCTTCGTCCACCAGGTCTGTTAGCAGAACAACGAGCGAACGGCGTTTGCTATTCGCGGAGATAAACTCAAAAGCACGCGCATAAGAGGGTTCGATCATTTCGGGCTCGACCGCGTGCAGCGCCTCGAGAGCAGCTTCGGTGTGCTCACGTCCACGGCCAGGTGGCAAGTAACTCTTAATTCTGCGGCCAAAAACAACCAGGCCCGCATTGTCACCGGCGCGGGCGGCTGCCGACATCAACGCCAATGTCGCGTGCACAGCGGAGTCGAGTTTCGTTTCTCGCTCAATCCTGGCGGTCATGAGTCGTCCCGCATCGAGCGCAATGAGGATGGTTTGGTCGCGCTCGATCTGATACTGGCGAGTAGTCACCTTGCCTCGACGCGCGGTTGCCGTCCATGAGATATGACGCAACTCATCGCCGCGCACGTAATCGCGCATCGATTCGAATTCGCGACCCTCACCGCGCCACGATGTCTTGCGGTGCGCTGAAACAAGCGATCGGGCACCCAGCGCTTTCAATTCTGCTTCGCGGGCCCGCCTCATATTCGGGTAAACCTTGACCGCCTCAGCCACTCCGACTCTGGTCTGACACCAAACGAGCTTCAGACGCGATAAAAAGCGTACAGCAGTTTGCCCAAACTCGAATCGGCCTCGTCGTGGCGGCGTTAGACCGTAGATGACAGTGGCAGCGGTTTGCGCAGCGACATGCAGTGAGGCCTCGCGAGTGCCATTCAAATTCAACTGTGGCGGGTATTCATCTTTAACGACTAATGAGACGGGACGGACGGCACTGTTCTGAACATTGATATGGACTTCGGTCTCCGCACCCACTGCAAAACGGCCGCTAAACTCTCGTGAGATGCGGAGTCCGGTGGGTAGTCGACTGATCCGGGCGTCGATTATGGCGACTCCCAGCAAGGCGACGTCGTAAGTCAACGCCAACCACCGCAGCCAGGGGCGTCCCCATGATAGGGAGAGTGGAATGAGCGCCAACGCTATCAGAAGATAGAAGAGTCTGGTGAAGACGAATCGCACTGGCGAATTCTAGACGAAGGAGGGAGAACTGTCAGCAGGCGGTGGTCAGCTGTCAGTGGTTGCGCTTTGTGCTTTGAACTTAGTGCTTTGATCATACATGTCCAGTGAGAAGAACTCTTTAAGAATGAAGATAACTGAACGATTTTTTTGTTGAAGGGTGTCTCTAGTTTCAAGACGATTCGTTTTGAAACATTTCGAAATAACAAAACTGGAGCCGATAGTAGGTCTGACTATCTCGGAACTTCAGTCGATTTCAGAATGTCTGTGATCACAACGTCTGCGGTCGCCCCGTCGAGTTCTGCCTCAGCGCGCAGGCTCAAACGGTGCCGCAATACCGGAAGCGCAACGTCGCGCACATCATCAGGCGTCGTAAAGTCACGGCCGCGGATTGCTGCCAGCGCTTTTGAACATAGCAACAGGGCAACGGAGGCACGTGGACTCGCGCCATAGTGAATGAATGGATGCAGGCGAGTCCGGCGGACAATTTCTACGGCGTAATGTTGCACCCCTGTTTCCATTCGAGCATGACTGACTTCCGCGCGGCAGCGAACAATCGCGTCCGTATCGGGCAATGGTTGAAGATCAACCAGGTCCAGACGCTTGGAATTGAAACCAGCATCCCACCTCGCAACGACCTCGCGTTCGTGCACCTCTGCTGGATAATCAAGCAATATCTTGAGCAGGAAACGATCGAGTTGGGCTTCGGGCAACGGATAGGTGCCTTCGTATTCAATGGGATTCTCGGTGGCTAATACTGTGAAGGTCACCGGTAGTGGATATGCTTCGCCGTCAATCGTTACCTGCCGCTCTTCCATAGCCTCCAGCAGAGCAGCCTGGGTCTTTGGGGGGGTGCGATTGATTTCGTCAGCGAGGAGAATGTCCGTGAATATCGGTCCTCGCCGCAGGTTGAACGTGGAAGTTGCGATATTGAAAACATTCGTACCGGTGATATCCGAAGGCATCAGGTCAGGAGTGAACTGGATGCGGCTGAAGCTGGCATTGATGATCCGCGAGAGCGTCTTAACGGTAAGAGTTTTTGCCGTTCCGGGCACGCCCTCAATCAAAGCATGTCCTTCGGCCAGGACAGCAATCAGTATTTGTTCAATGGGCCCATCCTGGCCGGCGATTACTTTGCGCAGCTCGCTTTTGATGTGAGCAATAGTCGAGGAGACGTATTCAGACATTTGGTTTTGGTTTGGGTGCTGGGTTTGGTCCTGGTCTACCAGAGCTTTGATCTTTGTACTGTGTGCCTCGCTTCATTTGCAAAAGTTGGGACATCAAAACTTAAAGATCTATTTTCGTCAAATGTTTTTCTTGCCTTTTGGAGCCTGATTCCTGACCGGGTCAAAGGTTAAGCCATGGATAAGCACAGATAAAAGAAGATCACAATTGCCGTAAAATTGCCGTAGAGCTGATTTCTACCGAATCATGAATCCGGGTTTATTTGTGTCCATCTGTGGCCGAAGAATCCTATCGCCTGCTACGAGCGTGTCGACTGTCGCTCATCTCGAGAACGCATGCGCAGGCCCAGAATTCCCTCCACTTCGCGCAGTCGTCTTACCATGTCGATAGATTGCCGCCAGTTGGTTGGCGCGCCGTTGACAGTTTCTTCGCATTGCCGCATCAGGGTCTCCAGCCAGTGCGCATCGATCGAGGAACGCGAGGCTACACGCGCAGCTATCTCTGAACGCGAACTGTTGTAGTCGACGCCAGCATGTCTCGCGAGAACGCGGCGCGTTCGTGAATAAATGTTTTCGAGAGCAAGGTCAAAGGCCCGCGAGCGTTCCTGCAATTCCGCCATCGAGGCCACAAACTCAAGGCTCGATCGTCTGTCGATTTGAACATGCGGCAGCGGGCGCGCAAACCGGCGGGACCTTGTCCAGAGAATCAGCAACACCAACAGAACCAACTGAGCTCCGATCGCCAAGACCGGAGTGCCGGCAAAATAGCTGGCGAAAGCGTTCTGCGTGCTGCCTCGACCCTGATGGTATTCGTCAAAGGCGATTAATCCATCGGCACTTGTCAAAACCTTAATTGCCAGCTCCAGATTGTCTCTTAGACTTATGCCACCGTTGGAAACCATGTAGGAATCGCTAAGCACGATGATGCGACCGAGACCATGAGCATAGTCAACCAGCAAAGCTCCTTCTTCGTCGGCTACGTGGACCACTGGCGCCGGCGAGGCCGGGCTGGGCGCCATCGGCGCAGACTTGCCCTCCTCATCGGGAAAAGCTCCACTGCGAGGTTCCAGCTTGTTCTCTTCTTTCTTCTGCTCAGCAGTAATCTTGATGCGTGAAGCAAAACGTGAGGGCATCACGGCCAGGATCTCGCGCGTGAGCAGCGTCGCCTGAACCGGCTGGAGTGCTTTGACGTCCTCCGTCATCTCTTTGGGATTGGCGGGATCAACATTCGCGCTGGGAAGAGTGTATTCCGCCGTGGTAACGGTCCATTCCTCGGACTTTGGCAGCAACGAACTGTCAGGCCTCCGATCAATCAGCACCAGGCGTCCCCCACGCTTCACCCACAAAAGCAGATTCTTCGTCTGCTCTTCAGTGAAAGGGATTTGCGTTCTGCCTATCACCACGAAGGTTTGGACTTTCTGGCTGGGCCCGTTGAGCAGTTTTTCCGGCACCTCGCGCCAGCGCATTACTTTGTAGCCAGACTCACTCAGAAAATCATAGAGCGCACGGGATCCGGTTGGGCCCGAATGATAGGTCGAACGGTTGGCAAAAAGCTCGGAATCCGGCGCCTTCTCCTCACGAACATAGGTCGCGGCGTTCAGAGCAATGAGCACACCCAATACGACTACTATTGTCAGGATAATTGTCAGTCGTTGCCGCATGGAAAATTAGTTTCCTATTACTGCAGTGTTGCCTTGTAAGCTGCTCGAAAGTCCTGCCAATCGTGTTGTGTTGCCTGTGCGAGGCCATACCAATGACGCTCGAAACTATCTGTGAGCCCGCTCATATTGGTGTAAAGCGCAGGTATGCCGCTAACCGCGCGAAGATAGTCGCGGTTCGTTTTGTGTTGCGCCAGGCTTATGAGTTTTCGATCCCCAAGCTCGACCAGCAGTGCAATGTAGGCCTTGCGTATTGCCGCACGTAATTCGCCTCGTCGGGCAAGAGTGTCGGCCTCGGCAAGGAGATCCCCGGCCGACTCTTCCGGCTCGAGACGCTCACCCAGCACGATTCGCGGCTCAGGTTTGCTTCTTGATTTTCGCTTGTGTGAATTGACAAGTCTGGGCGCAAATATCCTAATCACCCAGACGATAACGGCCAGCGCAACTGCTACTACAAAGATTTCAGCGAGTTTACTGAATAAATCTGCTTGCCCTGGCTGGAGCGGTTTAGGCTTTGGAAGCAGACTCATCAACCAGCGCCAAAAATCTCGCGCCAGCCGGGCAATCGCGCTGCCCTCTTTGGACTTTGGCGCATATTCCGAACGACTTAAGATGCCAGCGAGTTTTTTATTCGCTTCGGTCCGGCTGACAGAAACTCCCGGGTGCTGCATTTCGGCCACACGTTCCTCAATCGCTTTCAAACGTTGCAGTATGTGAGCGGCGAGCTCAGCGCGTTTCGATTCCGGTGCCTTCTCAAATTCTCCGAGTTGCCGATGCAGCCACGAATTATCCACATTGCAGATTTCGTCTTCTGCCTGGACCGGCTGGTTCTCAGGTATGGCATTTCGGATGGCCACAAGTGTCTCGGTAACGCGGTTCTGGTACCCGGCTAAGCTCTCCTCTTCATCAGCCTGGGTTAGCGTGTCGAGGGCCGTGATCGCTTGCTGAAGATTCTTGTGGTATTCAGCCAGGGGAATCGCCTGCAACCTGTTCGGACAAAGAAGCAGCAGGACAATCGTGAGCAGCGGAAACCAAAACTGACAAAGGATTAGCTGAGGCCGCGTACGCAGGCGATTGAGATTGACCACCAAGGATTCCGTTATCATCAAACTCAACTCAAGTCCAGCACCCGACCAGAAGACCTCGGAGGCGGCGGCGGCAGTTTCCGAATAGATGATGAGAGGGCCGGCCCGAAAGGTGATGAGACATCAACGTCCGGCATGTCGCCGAGTTGGCGGGCAGCCATTAGTTCAATGTCGTAGCCTTCGTGACGCACGCGCTCATCGACGTAAAGCAAAGAGAGGCCAAGCATCCAAACGGGCGTCAACAGGATTGAGCTCAGCGGGCCAACGACGCTATAGCCGATCGCGTACCAGGCAGGCCACTGCGTCGAATTCCACGGTGAGGGATCCACACCGCTAAGATAACCATACCAGCCAAGCGGAATTAAGAGAATCATCAAAGCAGAGTATGTAGCGAAGGTCGTGAATAGCGTCATCGCCATCAAACGGCGAACATTTCCGCGCGCCAGAGAGAAGCTGCGACCGAAAGCTTCAAACACGCCGCGGCCTTCGACCAACATGACCTGGGGCACATAGGCCACCCGTCCCACGACGAAAAAGAAGAGCCAAAGAGCGACTACCGTCGCCGCAAGAAAACTTATGCCACCCACGATTGTCAAAAGCCAGATCGGAGCCATACGCGAAAGCAGGAAGGAGCCAATCGTGAGAACAACCACTACCAGGTACCAGCCAAAAAAAGCAACGGTCATGGACATCATGATCCAGATGACTATTATCACTGCAGCACCAAGGAGGCCCCAGAACCGCGATCGTACAGCACTGTACGTTGCCCGGGCGGACACGGGATCATTGCGGAGAAGGTGGGCGACCAGATTTCGCGTTGCGCCCCCCATCACTACCAGGTTGAAAATGTGGCCACCGACTATGAGGATAGATCCTGAGACCAATAACAATATATACAAAGCCAGTGTCGTGCTGTTGGGAGTCACAAATATTTCCCGCCAGGCTATAGTCCATAGGATCGATCCGACGGCTGCAACCAGGACCGGCGGCGAAGCGATCCGGATCAACGTAAACAAGTGACGGCGATAGAGTCGGACTGCGCGATCAATTAGATCACCGGCGCCGAGAGGTGTGAGGGGGAGTTGGGAAGCAATAGATGATGGCATGTCTGAATGCTTGAACAGCCGATCAGTTGAATCATTACCTGTTCAATTCACTGAACTCCGCGGCATCGAATGGCGGATTGAAGGTGAAATCGGTGAGGTTGAATAGCCAATCAATCAGCGCAGGCCTCACTTCTGATTGAATTGCGAGGTTGAACTTATAGGTGTGCGGCAAGTTTAGCCCGCCCTCAGGCTTGAAATCAGAAAACTCTTCAAAGGCGTTAATGCGTGCGTTTGAAGATCGCGGGTCACTCGCAGAAGGCATTCTTCCACCTCCGCCACCGATTCTTTGCTGATCCGTTGCGTAGACAGTTTCTTCATACTCGGTTCGCACGTGTTGAAAAGTCTCTGAGTCAAAGAAGAGCGTAATCTTTAGATCCGAACCCTTGCGGGGGGTGTACTTGAGACTGTGCAACTCCCGCCCGGCAATCTTCTTGATGCCTGCATATTCGAGCTTTGGATTCTTCTGCTGAAGGTCCAGCAGAGACCATGATGCTGACAGCGTTCCGCCAACCAATCCTTCTTTGAATAAGACATCATGTGTCAGAAAGAATTGCGCCAGTGAAGTGCGGTAGCCCGGCCTGAATTGGCTCGCCGTAAGTTTCTTCCCGTCAAATTTCAGCGACTCATAAGGGTAGTCCGCGGAATCAAAGGTCATGTTAATAAGATTCTGACTCCCTTGTGAGGCCATAACGGCCTGACCCGCTACCTGACCGTTTCCTCCCTGCCGAACTGTCAAGAGGCAAGTGCTCTTGGTTCTGATGCCGTGAACCCGTGATCTAGCTTCGGCTGGCCCAATTGACTCGAGATGCTTTGCTACCAATTCACTCGGCGTTAGCTTGTTGTCGACCTCAGCCCGAAGAAGCAGGCAGGTACTGGTCCCTGCCAGGACGAGAAAGCATAACAGTCTGGGTGCTTGCTCGATTATCCACATCTGACACTCCGTTCGGCTTTAAGGACAATTCAACAGCGAGGTACTTCATTGAAGAGAATCCATTATGCGGAATACTGCATCCCACGTAAACAAAAGCCGGGCGTTGTCTTTTGAAACAACGCCCGGGAAAAAAGAACATTGATTGGGGCTCCGTTCTCCGGAGCCACCATTATGTTTCAGTTAGAAGTTGAACTTAAACGCTATCTGGATAATGCGCTCATTGTTATTACCACCGAAGCTTGTGGAGGTGATCTTCCCAAAGCTGGTGCTGTTTATGTCGAGCGCGTTATCCACACTGAAGTTTGTGTGGTTGAAGATATTGAAAGCCTCGAGCCTGAGTTCAAGATTGACGTTTTCTGTGAACTTGGTCCTCTTGATAAACGCCATATCCGCAGCCCAGTAACCTGGGCCGTCAACAGGGGTCAGGCTCAAACTGCCGAACGTACCTGCCGTTGGATTGGTAAGGAAGGCTGGGTTGGCACGGCCGTCTGATCCGATCAGACTTGGGTCGACCAGGAGCGGAAGTCCGGTTTTGGGGGCGCTGAACAACCCCGTCATGTGTTGTAGTTGAGACAGTGTTAGCGTGGTATTGGGAGTGTTGTTACCCGATCGAGCGCTGCGATTGACCGTTCCTCGGAATGGACTCCCTGTTGTACCTGCTCCCGCGAGGAATGTAATGGGCCGTCCAGTCCTAATCTGGGCGATGGTACTGATCTGCCAGCCGCCAACCAGTTTGCCCTTAAGTCCGCCTTCATTCCAGAACCTCTTACCCGGGCCGAAGGGCAGTTCGTACACCGCATTCCCCTTAAACACATGCTGAACATCCTGGTTGTTGCGCTTCTTTTCCAGTGTGTCGCCGATGGTGTTATCAAGATAAGGCGAGAATTCGGCCTGCGCCTGTTCTGCATTGGTGAAGGCTTTACTCCAGGTGTAGTTGATCTGGTAGTACCAACCATTGGTCACACGCTTGCGGACCTCAGCCTGCAACCCGTGGTAGTTCGACCAGCCGCTGCTGCCGATGTAGTCGGTCACGAAGGCGTTTGGATTCGTCGGCAAGAAGAATCCCGCACCTATGGTTGCGGTATTTGGACCAACGCCAAACACACTCAGGCAATTTTGTGCCGGAGTCTGAACGAGGAAGGTACAACGGCTTGAAAGGTAGTTCGAAACTAATTCACCAACTTGGCCCTGTGTGATTAGGGTTCTGATTCCGGCATTCGCCAGGTTGCCACCCCCACCCAGTTTCGGAAAGATCGTCAGCTCCTGGCAGCCGGTCGCCGCCGCCTGAGCCGCGGAGCAGGCTGGATTGTTGAAACGTGCCAGGTTGGATTGCGCCCGCAAGAAGTCCTGGAAGAACCCATTCTGGAAGACGATCACCTGGTTGGTGTCAAGGCCACGCGTCAGTTGCACACCGTGATTGCCAACGTAACCAACCGAGATGGCGGTGTCCTTCAGAATCTCACGCTCGATGCCGAAGTTCCATTGCGCTGCATACGGCGTGGCAAGGTTAAACTGGGTGGTGAAGAGAGTAGGTGTCTGGCTCAGAGTGAATTGATCGGTGAGCGTACGCGGGACCTTGAAAGCAGGCGTCGCCAAAGGAATGATCCCGCCGCCACTCACCGTGCCGCCAAGGTCCTGCCGCGTGAAAGTGGATTGCAGGCCCGCATTCCCGCCGACAGCGGAATTGTTGAGCACCGTCGC
>WNFY01005117.1_pt1 | contig 24538 bp, 8 predicted proteins | sample 5400091 | NCBI WGS metagenome assembly WNFY01 (sample SAMN13153364, study PRJNA577476) | soil metagenome | isolation source: 60 cm soil or saprolite under grassland replicate 1 | place: USA:California | collected 2016-06-15 | reverse complement strand
TGTTTCAAATAAGATTATTGGCAGGAAGAAATATTGAGCAGAGTGATACCATCAAAGAATTTTTGATTAACGAAACTTATGCGAAGATGATGGGTTTTCAGCATCCTGAAGAGGCGCTCAACAAACAATTAGATTTTAATGGCAAAAAAATACCTGTTGTTGGTGTGATGCATGATTTTCATGAGCAATCTCTTCATTCAACACTGGGACCCGTTGTGTTTGCTTCATTTAATAACAGAAGCTATTTTTTTCACATTGCATTAAAGCCGCAAAATGCCGAAGGCACTCTATGGCAAAGTACTATTGGCAAAATTCAAAAAGCATATAAACAAATCTATCCTGATGAAGATTTTAATTATAAATTTTTTGACGATACCATAGAGAAGTTTTATGAGAACGAACAAAACACTTCAAGCCTTTTAAAATGGGCAACAGGGCTTGCTATCTTGATCAGTTGTCTGGGGTTATTCGGGTTGGTAATTTATACAACCAACATCCGCACAAAAGAAATAGGTATCAGGAAAATTTTAGGCGCATCCGTTGCAAACATCATTTCTATTTTATCAAAAGAATTTGTGCAACTCGTATTGATAGCTTTTGTAATTGCAGCACCAATAGCATGGTGGGCAACTTATAAATGGCTGCAGGATTTTGCTTACAAAACAACGATGAGTTGGTGGGTGTTTTCATTGAGTGGTTTGGCTATGATATTGATTGCGCTTGTTACATTGAGCATGCAAATAATAAAATCGGCAACGGCAAATCCAGTCAGGAGTTTGAGAACAGAGTGAGAATTCTTGAGTCATTCAGTTATGAGTTATAAACACAAAACTTCTTTTATGTTTAAAAAACTATTTCAAAAACAGTATGGCGCAATTTGATAAAAAATAAATTTTATTCTTTCATCAATATTCCCGGATTAACGATTGGCATTACTAATTTTGATTACCTTTTTTCAATAAAAATTTGTACCGTATGACATTTGAAAGCATAGTACCTATTCTTTATTCTGAAAATGTTGTAAGAAGCCTCAACTACTATATGGAGCAACTTGCATTTGACGAGAAGTGGGAGTGGGATAACCCAACCACATTTGGCGGCGTATCCAAAGATTGTGTGCGGCTCTTTTTTTGTTTGAAGGACCAGGGAAACCCCGGAACGTGGATTGCTGTAAATGTTGATAATGTAGATGAATATTATGAAGAGATAAAAGCAAGGGGCGCCAAAATACTTTCGCCTCCCGGGGACAAGGAATGGTTTATGAGAGAGATGCTGGTGGAAGATCCTGATGGGCATATTATAAGATTTGGACACGGGATTGAATAAAAGATTTTTTTTATTTATTGGACTCGTAAGCGATCTGATCACAATTTGAGGCTGGCTTAAAAGAATGAATGGAAATGTGGTACATAATGTTTTACGCTCCTGATACTATTCTTACAGTAAAGTTGCCATTCTGCTATATCTGGTATTATTCCAGCAGTCATCTAACAATTGGTGCAACACACTTCAGGAACTGCTACCAATAATGATGTACGTAATATCCGGTAATTGCCAAGATCACTCGTTAAAGGTCTTGGGCCATAAGTATCAATATTGCTGTTGCTGTATAAATAGCCTTCTGTTTGCCTTGACTGATAGACTTGTGATCTTGTTTCCTCCATCGCTAAATGTGTGCTTTTCATAAAATTTTTAAACTCTGCAGCAGTAAACAAACCAGTTCTTTCAATGGCATTATTACCGCGTGTAAAACTGTATACGCTTCTGTTCTGCTCATAATATTTTTCATTGACCAGGAAGTTATCATAGCCAGGCATCATCTCTACACACAACACACTTAGCGGACTATCCAAGGGAAGCCCGTACAACTCAAGCAGGTTATCCACCTCTACATTCAACCAACCAGTAGCGCCCTGCGGAGTAGCATCGGAATTTGTGAACGGATCACCTATATACGTACCCGTATTTGAATAAACCCGTGGAATAAATAATTGTTTGTCCGCCAGCAATACATTTCTCTTATCGCTGTCATCGGCCATGCGTACCTGTGCATACAAAAGTGCCCATATTTCTGTATGTGGCGGACTGGCTGTTACATTACGGCCATCAAAAACAGTTTGAGCATAAGGCGCGGTTACTATGATATCTTTTTTATTACGGTTGGCCACGCAGTACAGTTGCGGAACAGGATGCTGTACGCCGGTATTTCTCAGTTGCCTTCCAAAGCGTGCCTGGGCGGTGCACCAGGGGATTTTATGTGCTACCCTGAATTCATAAGTAAAAAAGCCAAATAACTCCAGTGAATCGGCATGAAGACCCGGCGGTAAAGGCACTAAATAATGCACATTACTATCTGTTGCCGGAATCATTTCCTGCATGGCATGTAAACCTGCTTTATCATCACTGCTTACGGGACTGATGATGCGTATTGGCTCTGGTTCTACTGGCAATGCCGGTTCCTGTGGTGCGATCAGCAAATCACCTTCCCAGCGGGCAAGTAAAGTATCAGGTGCATAGGCCAGCATGCGCACATAATAAGCATCATTGGGATCAGCAGGTGGCTGATCAAACTCGACCCATAAATATCTTTTACGGGTTTCCGTATTAGCATAATTTTCATCACGTACATATTTACTGAAAGCCATACCGGCGCTCACTATTTTTGGCTTCTGGACAGGAGGTATTGTTATTGGCAGGTGTAAGTGCAATGCTATATCATCATCATGCAGCGGCACTGCAACACCATCCTTTAAATAGTTTACTGCAATACGGTAAGAGAGTAATAATTCATCCGGAAATTTTTTGTCATCATCCTGTTTAGGTTCTGCAGCATCAATAAAGCAGCAATAGGTTTGAGAACGGTCAGGTTGCAATAATGCCTGGATATTTATCGTGTGTTTTAATTCGAGGTCGCCTACCCTTTCTTCTGCTATTGCTGCAGTAACTGCTGCACTGGTCATGATATCCGCTGTACTGAATGTATTTAAAAATGCATCACGGTCCGTAAAACCCATAAGCTGCATAGCATCTCTTAAAAATATTTTGTGCCTGTATATTTCCATACTTACAGGTTGCACTCCGTCCCAGGTCCAGTCTCTGTCAATCAATAAAGTAACAGGTACGATCCAATGATTAAGTAAATCGCTTTTGGTAGCAAATGTAATACTGGTATTATCCGGTGCGGCAGTATGCCTTATAAACCTACTTGCACCAAACTGCCAGCGTTGCCCCTGCCGACCAAGTAAGGACATTCCCTTATTATCTGAACCGATGGCGATTGATAAACGCTGAATCATTGTTGGTATCCTATCGTCTGTAGCAAGATTGGCAACAAGTAACTGGTTGATATCTGCAGTAACGGTCAATGCTTCATCCGGCTGCAGGTAAATACCACGAATTATCATTTGATTACCAGTAGGTTTGAATAAATCCATCTCTGATGTTGCTGCTTTTCTTGTAATGAAAGAAGAAGGCATTCCTCTCAATTCGGTTCTGTTACTTCCATCGGGATTTGTACCACCATAATAATCTGGCTTAGTTGCAGTAAGCGGTCTTACCGTAATACGTATATCTCTTGCAGTGGGTAACGCTAAATCAGTTCGTTCATCAATATTGGTTTTGCCGGAAGTATTCAAACCAAGGTCAGGCAATTGCTGGCTGCCGACAAAACTTAAAACCGGGGCATCAATAAATGTGAGTGGCACATCAAGTTGGCCATCAAAATCAATCGAAAAATTTCGCGTTGTCGTATATAATAACGCATAATTATCTTTCGGATCTCTCTTGCGTATAGTGGTATCCATGCCAAGCGATTTTACTTCTACCAAAACTTCCATGCGATCAACATCCGGATCATATAATCCAATATCTCTTTTTGCATTATTGTTTATGACAGTATTGCCATCATCAATTAATTTTTGAACAGTATCATTGTAAGCCCCTGTAAATAATATGGCAGGATAACCCAGCAGCGGACGTTTAACACTTAAAGTACTGCCCGTAAAAATTTCTGTATCACTAACAGGAAGTGGTGTAACAAAATTGAATGTTTGCGGAATAACATGCCTTACAAAATGACATAGTGTAACAGGTGAAACTGAATCATAAACAGGTTCATCATCAATGGTAGGTCCTCCGCCTGTTGTGTCCGCCATGCGCACCCGGAACTCATATTGATGTCCATAAATCAAATCAATTTGATCTAAACCAACTGCTTTATAAAAATTATTCTTTGTTGCTTTAAAAGGCTGCTCCGCAGGTGGATCATACTGGTTACCTGCACCAAGATGATTTTTATCAATCTTATCTTTCTGATAAATAGCTATCGCATCTTCATCCTGCAATACAAGACTGTTGCCGATCCATTGTGAGAAATAAGATGGCAGCCAGAAATTGCCTGTTGTATCTGCATCCAGTTGCGCAGGATACACTTCAACACCCATTTCAAGTTCTTCATCTTTATTGCCGATCACTACAGCATCCAACTGTACCTGTTTATCGTACCGTACCCTGCACAGTGGTATCCAATCGTTGGGGTTCATCGGGTCAGTACTTTTTTCCCTTACATCAATACGATATTGAAACACACCCAATGGCGCATCAGGTCTGTTGCCTGTTGATGGATCAGCACCTAATTGCCTTGCATGCCAGGCTGCCAGTTGCTCGTCATCCCAACCTATTCTTATTCCAATATCATTAGTTACGGGATGCTCGTCATCCTGTTCTTCTTTTATTAAACTATTACTTACAGGCTGGTAACTGTGCACGATTTTACAAAAGCCATCATCATATTCTGCAGCTTCAACAAACATTTCATCAAGTATGGAAGTGGAAGGTGCAACAGGATAATCGGCTAATGGTGGATTATTATCAATCAATACCGGAAACTCGACGGCAGCAAAAAGATTTCTTTCTTTTGCAAGATCAAGTTTTGGAATGCGGGCTGCATATCTTTTTGTATAACTCTGATCCCCATCAGGCAATGGCCCAAATGTTTGATCGTAATAGCTGCATTCCGAATGCAGATCAACATATAGCCAGCCACCATTTTTATAAGTATTATCTGCAAGATCAATTTTTAACTGCTCATGTATGAAGCCACATTTTTTTGCAAGCTCTTTATGGCGCAGGCAAAATGCAAATACTTTACCCCAGCTTGTATCATCACTGATGTTTATAGCAAAATTGGGATCAGGTTTTGGATTATTTTTTACGGCGCAATGGTATTCATCGCCCGTTACGCAAATATTTTTATTTCTCGGAGAAGTAAAGTTGAATGACTCCCTGTATGTTCGGGGTAAATATTTTTTTACCTGCTTTACGTTCGCGGCAGCATTATCTGCGCGTGTTGCTTTTGTGATCTTAAACCGGCTTTGGAGTGAGGTAAAAACATCTGCAGCTTCTGCAGGCATTTTTACAGCAGGCAGATCGTATGGTGTAGCAGCTAAGTCAAGACGGGGATAATCATCAGGCGAATCTATTACCATTGCCTGCAGGCGCAGGTTGCAATCAACCCATGCAGGAGATAATGCATTCACTTTATCATCCAGCAAAGGATTAAAATTTCTTACCACAATCAGCACGTTCAGGTATAAACTTTTTCCCACCTGTTTTTGCGGGAAAGCCATAATACTTAGTTTGGAAATCATGGTTCAATTATTTTAAATAGTAATTCAAATATTTTTTTAGAAATTTTTTTTGAGCCTTATTTTCAGTCTTTCCGGCTTACTGACTTCCTTATTGCAGTACAAGTGCAATGAAAGGAACGTTCCATTTAATTACTAAGCTTGGCTCATAAAATTTTCTTCATTTTTTACGCAATTTGCCTTGCTTCCTGCCATTGCTCTGTATCATGAATGTCTATGACAAATAAAATAGAAATATCAATGCTGAATGTTACCTGTGCTATACAGTCAGTTCTTCCTGAGCCAAATTCCTTATGCACTTTGCCACTTGCTTCTATCTGTATGGTAATGGTGACGAGGCCGCCAATAAGTTCGGCCCTGCCCCTGAATAAAATGAATGCGGCAACGGTGATCTGCGTTGTATCGAGTGATATTTCTATACCCACTGCAAAATACACACTTACATTGCCCACTACCGGAATGCCTACCATTAACTCGATACCAAACCCCATCTTCATGTAAAGACCCGGCCCTTTCACGGTGTCGCCCGAAATACGTAGTGTAACCTGGCCGACTGCATACACAGTAGCGGCGGCAAGGCTTACACACATAACACTAAGCTTAGCACCAAATTCAATAAAGCCACCGGCACTAAGGCCGGGTAAGCCATCCGGTGGAACGGGCACAGCAAGATTGAAATATACACCCAGTTTTAAACTTGCTTCTAAACGTAGTGGCGTGGTGGGTCCATCGAGATAAGCAGGCGGAAACTGCAACACAGGGATTTCCTTATCAGCCTGCAATTTATATTCCCAATTGTTGGGACTGTTGCTCATTACGATCTGCAAACCTTTTTTAACGAGATCAGCATAATCACCTGAAGAGCCAATTGCTTCAAGCACTTCCAGTATTTCTATGATTGGTTTAAGATCGTTTCCCGGAATTAATTTCGGGCCTTTAAATTCCGGCGTCTGTCCTTTTTGTGTATCAAATTTTCCGGTGATCATGAACAGCCGTTTCATGTCAACAAGATCAACCACCATAGTTATATCATTCATCTTGTTCACCCAGTTATTTACCTGGCTGTTGAGATCAACATTAAGCAAACCGGCACCAAGACTATTGCCATTTTTATCAGTGTTTGCATATTCAACATATACCTTCAGTATTCCGGGCTTATCTATAAAAGTAAAAGATGCGTTATTAGGGAAACTCTGCTGTAAAAATTTAAGCACATTGTTGGCTGCTTTATCAACCATCTGGTAACCTTCTTCAATGATTTTAGTTGCACAACCGCCTGCATCAAGGTCTATGGTAGGCAGGTTATCAAGATTGGGAAAAACCCCTTTGCTGTTGAGCAAGCGGTATGCATCTCCCAAATCAGGCATGGTGCTGTGCAAGAGAGCCTCACCTGCTTTAAAAAACGGGTTGCGGTATAATATTTTTTGTGTATCTGTATTTTGTAAAAAGCCTAATTGGGTGAGCCTGTTAGTGGGTAGTTTAAATAATTCAGAAGTAGCCGCTATTTCTTTTGGATTAAGGCCATTAAGAACCTCTTCTGTGTTGCTGTTAAGCACTCCTTTTCTTAACAAGGAAACAACCGTATCGGTAATCGGCTGAACCTGCTTAGATGTTTTATCATGCGATACCAAACTCCAGCTTCCATCTTTTGGTAAAACAGGCATGCCCATAGCAGCAGATACAAAAACAATCTCGTTTGTTTCGTCACGGCTATGGTTAACTTCTACCCGGCTAACACGCATTTTTTGCCCGCTGCCATTGATGTTTAGTGAACAATCTACAGGTCCGCCCAAACCTTTTTGCATATCAATAAGTTCAGCAAAATCTTCACGCGAAATAATGATGCCCCGTGGAGCTACCTGCAAATAACCCAACATTTTTTTCGAAGGAATATACTGGTCCTTGGGTGCGCCATTTTTATCCATCACATCGCGGATATAAACATCTGCATCAAAATAAACAGGAACAAGTTCTACATTTAATGGTTGGGTTAGCGGATGAACAGCATCGTTTACATCATATGCCTGGCCGTCATTTTCATTTACATATATGCCGGTTGTTTTAGTCCATGTTTTTTTAAAAGGTGCTAAATCATTTTCTACAATATTGCGTACATTAAACACTCCTTTTATAAGCCCCGGATGAAAAACATAACTCTCCGGGCTTTCAACAAATTGAAAACTACCATCAGGATTTTTTATTACGTTGCCGCTTCCATCTTTTTTAGGATAGCGGTTTCTGAATTCATATTTACCATTGCTGTCGGCACGCCATCCGCTATCTACCCGGTATTCAAATGCAGTGCTGGTGCGATACATAGTAATGGTTCGCACCACCCGCACAGCCCATGGATATAAAATGGTTCTCACTTCAATTACTTCCTTGGCAACTCTCCCTTTCCATACATCAAAAATAGCCTTGGAGACAGCAGCTATCTCTGCTCCTTTATTCAGCCAGTTGCTGAATACATTTGCTCCATATCCTGAAAAATCATAGCGTTCCAATGGCACACCACGTACACGTAACTGCGAACCGGCAAATTCATTATTAAAAATATCTGTTACCGTTTGACCAAGAATGCTCCATGTACCGGGAACAAATACATTTTTTACATTAAAGTATTGCACGGTGATGCCTTCAAATACAGTATTGTCTTCACCGGGATTGGCGCCTGCTTTTGTTACGATCTGCAAACCTGCATTCACTCCATCTTTAAAGCTTGCTTTTATCAATTCAATTTTGGCCCCATCATTATTAGGCTTCGATAAATAATAGTTGGTTTGATTATAACGGCCTATTGATATCATTCCATTAGGCAATGTAAAGAGGCTCCAGGTTTTAAAATTCTTATCATTTTTATAATTGGTTACCACTTCATTTGTGAGTGGTATGGGAGCTAACGGTACTGTGTTCAATCCTGTATTACCGATGATAGCAGGTATGCCATCATTATCATATTTTAAAATACCAAAAGCTGGATCTTTTGCAGCATTGAAAGCAGGTGTTATATTCAATAAGGGTTCCCAGCTTATCTGCGGTACGGTGAATATTCTTGCAAACCGGCTGGTAGCAACGACATCCATTCCGTTTATGCCGAGGGGATTCTTTGTTGTATCAACAGGTTCTACTTTAAATGTTTCACCAAAAATGTACTGATCATTTGCAAAACCAAAATTTACACCTAAGAGATCAGCATTGGTGCTTACATCCAAAAGGCTGAACAAACTAAAGTTTTGAATACCGCCCCTTGTTGAACTTTCATTAAATGTTGCTGCCGTATCTGCAGGCGGATTATAAAAATTACCAGCGTCTCTGTATTGCCGCGAAAGTATTTCTGATTGTCTTGATGCAGTTTGCTGAGATCGCTGAACAGCAATATTTTTATTGGCTAATAAATTCAAAGGAACTGCCCGCTGATGAATTTCGTTTTGTGAAAGCTGAAGGTCATTGGCCGATGATTGAGGTGCTATATCGCCCCAGAGAAATTTTACTTCCGGACTAACATCATTTTTCCAGTTCATCATGGCAATAAGTAATTGCTTTATCGCATAGGTGGGAATACCGCCTTCTTTATTATAAGCTTCATAAATACGGTAAACACCTCTGAAAATATCAAGGTCTGCCGCATAAGGATCAGGTAAAGTAGGCAGGTAGCCCAGCAAGCCAAACGAATAAACAAGAAATGTTTTACTGAATTCCTGTTCACTCTTCAGTTCGCCCGCCAGCAGAAATCCTGTTATGGGTGAAACAGTAAGCAATGCATTATTCAATGCAATTGCCTGTGATTTAAATGTAGTTACAGCTCCGGGATTTGACGCGCTGTTATCGATCAGCAAATTATCATCATACAAATAAACAATTTGTATAGCGGGTAACCATGTAAGCAGAAAGAATGTTTTTTTGCTCTTTAATTCAAATGGAATTCCTGCTACATTTACCGGTTTATTTATGACACCTGTACAATCTGCAATTGCCATTACAGCTTCATTGCCAGCCTGTAAACAATTATAGAAAAAGAGAAAGCTATCCGTGTATTGCAGATCTATGGTATTCCATCTGTCTTTGGCATCTTTCCATAATTTATATTCCTGTTTTGCATTGATGTTGCCGGCATTTAAATCGGTAATAGAGATGCGTCCGGGCTCCAACAAGATCCATGGAGTGCGCAGGTTTATCCATTCTCTATTCTGCAGGTTTACATCCTGCAAACCATACCAGCTTGCAGATAATCCTTTACCAGTCTGTATCATCATGCCGCCAATGCCATTTGCCTCCAGCGGATTGTTTACATCAAGTACAGCACAATTCAAACTCCACGCTGATCTTACGACAGAAGCAGAACCGTTGATATTACAAACTGCAGACTCGCAATTCAAAACATCAAACTGCGACCGCGAACTTTGATATGGAACACCGATCCTGTTAAGTTGTGGTTCATAAAAAACAGGTTGGTTCTTATCAAAAACAAAATCATCAGGCTGCCCATAGATTGTCCATGATGCATCTCCTGCTGTTAGTACCTGGCTGCCAGAAATGCTGAAGCTAAAGCTTACTGTTTGTGGCAATTGAACACTCGCATTTTTTGCATCAACGCCGGTAAGATCAGGTGATACGGAATTATCTGTTTGTTGCACCAGCTCCAATGTAACTGTAACAGTAGTGCCGGGAGGAACAACCATTGTACTGTTGTTCAATTCCACATCGTTTGTAAAATGAAGTTTGCCTTTCTTTACTGCTAGTCCGCAATATTCATTGTCAGGTGCTGGTGACGACAGGAGGTGAGCGTTTATCCAGACACTGCATTCGGGAATGCTGTAATCTTTATTATTGTGAAAGAAAAAATAAAGCCATGAAACCTCTACAGATAAAATCATAGCAGGTTTTGAACCGCCCTGCAAAAACAACTGAACACCCGGCACCACATGATAAAAATCCCACCAGAATCTGCGTCCCTGCAGATCTATCAGCGGCCCAATTGTCTTTACTATTTTCGCACCTCTTGCCCACCCAGGTACACTGCCCTTTACCTGGCTGCTGATAAAAGGCACTTCACGCCGGAAAGCTTTGATATTGCTATCTTTCAGCGAACTGCTCTCAACATTTTGCAGCACCTGGTTCAGGTGAAGTAAATCAGATTCACCAAGATGCTGTGTGCTGAAATTTTCCATTTTTTCAAATTGGAAACTCTGCTGCAATTGTTCAGCAGGCTGCTGCTGCAAAAGGGCAGCAGCAACACTGTCTTGAAAATTTTGTAACTCTTCCAAAGAAGGATTATTCGCAGCCACAAATGCACCGGTAATTTGTGCTAACCGGGAAAGAAGGGGGTGTTCATTCATAAAAGTGTTTTTTCAAATCAACAGTTAGAAAGGAGAGAGTAATGGATTTTTTTTGTTGGTAGCAGCAAAAGTAAAAATCCAAATTATAACTTTTTGTGAGATTAAGAAATTATCCTTTTTTTAAATTATTCCAGGTCTCGTTCATTCATCATATGCATCATGAATAAGCGTTTTAATTTTTTATTACTACAATTATAATTTTGCGTTAAACGATTACAGGCGGATAAGGAACGATGCGGCATTCGTGTTTCATGGCATTACTTTCTTGTGCGTTCCCAAAATTTGAGAATCAATTGAAGATGTCATGGAGACCTGCAACAGCGGCAATAATTATAATTAGCCTTATTGCAAGAGGATATAGCTGATGTGTGTTTTGTTGATCGAAAGTTACTTATGAGATTTGAAAAAATCTTCATCTAAAATTGCATAAAAATAATTGTCCTTCCATCCTCCTCTGATGGGCAATATTTTTCTTTTAATTCCTTCTTTTGTTGTATATGGCACAACTGGAAGAAGCCTGAACGTAAAAGGAAAAACCTGTTACGATTAGGAGTTGACCAGCATCATGCGTATGCATGGAGCAGAACGAGAATGGGAGGATGGGCTGTAGCACAGAGCCCGATATTGGCAACTACTATTACATTGGAACGTTTAAGAAAGCGAGGTTACGAATCAATGCTTGAACATTACTTTAAAGTATCTCCTCAACTTAATGAACCGCTGTATACGAGGCCCGTACGTACAGTGGTGTGAGCGGCGCACCTCATCGCTTACAAGTGGTGAGGCCGTCTACTCGATTACATGCCGCCCTGCGATTAGGAAGCAGCTTTGAATTTTAAGCGTCCATTGTCAACCCATAAAAAGTTTGCAATAGTGAGTGAGTTTAATTGCGCCAGCCTTTTCCTAGAATACCTTTTGAAGGGCAAACCGTCGTGTCCGACAATAAGGGATATGTCAATGCATCACGAAATACCTATAGCTGTTTACCGTTTGGTTCATTTGCAGTTTTTCTGCAGCCGTTTTCTGTATGGCTGTTCAAGTCCAATCTCAGAAGTATCTATAGGATGAAAACCGAGCTTAAGTGCAGGGGACCCACGTTTCAGGCCAAAGTTGCCATTAGGAGGATCCACAAACATTGGATCAGCAATCAATCCTTCTTTGTCCTGCCCCTTGGCCTGCCACTCCGCGAACGACCACTCGCCAAATTGTATAGGTGTTCCATCCCTTTTGAAATACAGATTGCGATTAAACCGATAACCATCACCTTGCCAGTTCCTGCTTAAAAGCGGCCCATCATTCCAGTAGACAATGTTTCGCTCAAAAGTGAAACCTATATGGTCCTCGTCCTTGATACGTGTAATTTGTTGTTTCTGGCCAAAGGCAAAGATATTATTGCGAACGATATTGTCCCTGCCATAATGATGATTGTATCCTCCATGCGATGTTCTGTAAACGATATTGTTTTCGAGCAAAATACCTGTACTGCCCTCATCTGTATAAAGTCCCCAGCCGCCAAAAGCATAGGCATTGATGTCGCAGACAAGGTTATTTCGTACCTCCGTTCCTTCAGCCGGGCCCAAAAGATATATGCCTCCCATGTCATTCAGTAAACCTTGACCTATATTATGAATGTAATTATATTCAATGGTGTTTTTAATGCTGAACAGCCATTGCCCAGTTCAATGGCATACGTGCCAAGATTTTTAAACGTACAATTTTCTATTTGGCTATTATGTAATCCTTGTGCCGTTATAGTGCCTGGAACCATATTTGCCCCTTGTACGTCTCCGGCATCATTTGCTGGTAACTCCCATTCATTGTGGCTGAAAGTAAGGCCACGGAGTTGGATATACTCTATAAACTTGTTGTTTTCAGGTTGTCCATCGAAGCTCATAAGATAAGTGAGGCGAGGTGCAATTACTTCTGCTCTACTAAGATTTTCTCCCTGTTTTGGCATATAAGAGAGAACACCTGTTTTTCGGTTTAAATACCATTTACCGGGCTTATCAAGTTTTTCGTAAACATTATCTACATAAAAGCGTGCATAGGTGCTGCCGCGAAAACTCTCTGTTAAACGTCTCCTGCTGTTTCGGGAAAAAGTAACTATTCTCGCTATATCATCAACACTTAGTATTGGCAAATGAGTATCAACCCAATAGTGAAGCACCACCACTTCTACATCTGTTAAATTGGTCCAGCGGGAGGTGATGTGTCCTGGTGCGAATCGAAAGTTATTTGCAGGTGTTTGGTAATTAGTATTTGTATCAACGCCGGGTAATTCCGAAATCTGATAATACCCTGTATCTGGAGTCCGGGCTCGATAGCGCCTTTCATTATTAATAAAAAGCTGGCGGAAATTCCACTTGCCTTCATGCACTTGGGGCAAAAGAGCCGTAAAAAGGCCACGTTCGTCTCTCTTCCAATTAGTGATGAGTTGACCACCGCTTAATACCGGTATTTCTCCGGGATAAGCAGCATAAATAATTGGGGCATTAGGACTGCCGGAGTCTTCGGGCGCAAAGACAATTGGCTCAGAAAGAAAGTAGCGACCACCACGAACGTAAACGAAAACCGGTTTCTCCATCTTTCCTTTTCCTTTCAACTGGCGTACAGCCTCTATGGCTCGTCTGATGGTAGCGAATGGTCCATCCTTCATTATACCATTTGTCTTAGCTAATTTACCCGACCATGCGTCGTTACCTGATGGCGCAACATAAAAAACAAAGGAGCTTTGGGAGGACACCTCAACGGATTGGGCAAAGATTGAGAATGAAATAATTACATTAAAAATAAGCACAAATGAAGAATATCTTAAAAGAGATTTAATTGACATGGTAAATAAGTTTTGTAAAAAGCTACCTGAAATATTGTTCTGTTGTCACCTTACTAATGCGTTGATGATTCCAGTGCTGCACAATAATTACACTTGTAATTTACATAGGAAAGAAGTGCTCCCCAAAACTGCAAAAACCTCAATATTACAGGTCGGTTTGTTAATGAACAAGATGTGGTTCACCTTACGGATACGGTAAAAAAATATAAACTTTGAATTTTGTCTTGCCTGCACTTGAAGCATTTGTCCGAAAGGGTGGCATGTAACTTGTTTACACACGAAACAATTCCTCTCTCAGTTTCGTGTATCCAACCAAATCAGGGCGGATACACGAAGTAAATAAAAATGATTTGTTTCGCTTTATTTTTTCCAGTTTAAACTTGGTTAATCACCAAATCATCAAAGCGACTTTGTAGCATAATTACTTAAGCACATACAAGTCAGCAAGCACATCAAATATTCTCTTTGGCCCGGCGCCTTTTTTCAATAATATTGATTTTGTTTTAAAACTCCTTTGCTCTCATCAATCACAACCTGGGGTATGGGGAAATAATAATTTTTAGGACGCTGAAAAGTACGACCGGCAACAACAACTGCTCCATTGTATGGAGGCAAAGGTGAAGCTGTTTTTGGCTTATTGAAAATGGTATCAACATTAATGATTTTATCTTTATCCCATCTTAATAAATCCTGGAACCTGTTGTTTTCACCACCTAATTCAACTCTGCGTTCATGAATAAGCTGCGGCATACCTGCACCGGATATTGCAGGCAAACCGGCTCTTGTGCGGACAGCATTAATTTCTGCATCCCCTGCACCTGCACCGCTTAATCGAATTTTAGCTTCAGCCACTGCAAGATAAGTATCAGCAGTGCGCAATATTAGTTGCTTTAAATCACCGTCAAGTGCACCGGAATTATCGGGATTGAAGGCTGTATATTTTCTCAAGCAATAACCTGTTGTTAAAGAGTTGCTGGGAAGCATCCTGCCTGTTAATTGTCCCTCTTTACCTGCAAACATTTGATATGCATCTTTATCCGTTATTTCAATCAATGTTGTTTGATGCGGAATAGAATCTCCAACAGATAAGATAGTAGTTTTCTTACGAATAGAATCAGCCGGCTCAAATGACTCTACAAAGTTTTCAGTTGGATGATGAAAGCCCCAGCCATTCCATGCTCTTGGTGTAAAGTAAATATTGATGGAAGAATTATTATAGTTGTTCTTATTCCACACAGCAAAAAGAATTTCGGAATTGGTTTCCTGTTTGCCCAGCGTAAAATTATCTGTATAGCTTGGGGCAAGTGCATAATTAGCATCATTGATTACCTTCTCACCATACTCCTGCGCTTTATCGAGCTTATCCCAAAACAAATACAATTTTGCCAGCAAGCCCCAGGCAGCGCCTTTGCTTACTCTTCCTTTATCATCAGGGCCATAGGTCTCTGGTAATAAGTCTGCTGCTTTTAATAAATCAGATTCAATCAGTGTCCTTACTGAATCAACAGAAGATTTTGGAATATTATAATTACCTGTAAGCACATTATCTTCAACAATAAGAGGCACTTCTCCAAAGATTAAATTAAGCGTCCAGTAACCATGTGCTCTCAAAAAATATGCTTCACCTAAAGAGCGGCTCCTGATACCTTCATCCATAACAGGAACTTTGGGAACATAGATCAAAGCATTATTGGCCCGTGCAATTTGTTCATAAGCCCATCCCCATGTTGGATGTAATTGATATGTCGCAGGAGTTGCAGTGAATCGTTCAATTTCCCAGAAATCGGGATGGTCTCCGTCAACAGAAATATCATCGGCTGCGTCATCAAACGCATACAAATTATGGCCTACTCCTTCTTCCTGCGTAAGCACATTATAAATGCCGTTTATTCCTGCTATCACATCGCTTTGATTACGCCAATAATTAGCATTGGTATACACTCCTACAGGCTGCACATCCAACGGATGTTTTATACATCCTGCAATCATTATAAGAATAAAGCAGCTAACAATTATTGATAAATATTTTCTTTTCATAGTAATGGTTGTTTAAAAATTAAGTGTAGCACCAACGGTAACAGTTCTTACAGAAGGATATTGAGCCACGTCAACGCCTCTTTGTTTATTGCCATCTGTATAACCTAATTCGGGTGTGTATCCATTATAACCCGTTATATAAAACACATTATAGCAGCTTACATAAAGTCTTATGTCGGGTAACTTGGCATTTGAAACCTGCAGGTTTTTAAATGTATAGCCTAATGAAATATTTTTCAAAGCGAGGTAATCTCCTTTCTCCACCCACAAATCAGAAGAACGGTAATTGTTGTTTTGATTTACTCTGCCCAAACGCGGAATAGTATTGCTCGTGCCATCACCATGCCACCTGTTCAACGCTTCTTGATACATATTAAATACCTGTGTGGCATCCAGGCCAGCCATGCGATCTGCATTATATAATTCAAACCCAAGCGCACCGGCAAAAGAAAAACTGAAATCAAAATTTTTATAACTAACACTGCCATTAATACCCAACACAACATTTGGATTTGGATCACCAAGATTTACTCTGTCGCTATCATCAATCAAACCATTGCCGTTAATGTCAACGAATCTTACATCGCCGGGTTTTATAACAGATTTATTAGGATCGTTGGCAATATTTGGATCTTTATCAATGTCGCCCTGTGTTTGATATAAGCCATTTGTTTTAAAACCGTAAAAAGAGGATATCGGTTCACCTTCATAAGTACGTGAAGTTTCTAATGATTCACGTCCATATAATAATGAGCTGATATAATCTGCTTTTGTACCATAGAGATGTGTTACTTTATTCTTAATGAAGGATGCATTTGCGCCGATGGAATAATTTAATTTGCCTGCCCTGTTTTGATAATTCAGATCTAATTCAATACCACGATTATTAAGCGTTCCAAGATTTTGATTGGGAATAGTAACATTACCGCTGCCATAAGACAAGTTTACATTTGCTCCATAATTTTCCACCAGGGAATAAGGAATGAGCATGTCTTTGGTATCCTTATTAAAATAAGTAAGCGTTCCTGTCAAATGATTTTTGAGTAAACCAAACTCCAGACTGATGTTTGTCATTACCGCTCTTTCCCATGTAATATTTGGATTTGCAAGGCTTATCACATAAGACCCATCAACTACATTGCCTGTTACGCCAAAACTGTATAAAGTACTATTGCCTCCGCTTCTTATGATTGCGAGATACTGAAAGTCGGGTATGTTTTGATTACCCAATTGCCCCCATCCGCCGGTTAACTTTAAAGTATTGATGAAAGAAACATTATTTTTAAAAAAGTTTTCATCTGATATGCGCCATCCTGCAGAGAAAGCAGGAAAATAACCCCATCTTTCATCTGGTGGAAATTTACTGGAGCCATCAGCACGCATGGTAGCTGTTAAGAGATACTTTCCTTTGTATGCATAATTACCACGCACAAAATATGATTGCAATCCTGCATAAGGCTCTTTACTGCCGCTGCCACCTGAAAATTGGTTTGCGCTGCTACCGTTATCTAATACTCTGTGATCAGTAGATGCATCGGCAAAATCTCTGCGTTGTGCATAATAAGAATTGCCCGCAAAAGTTTGGGCAGAATAACCTCCTGTAAGCGTGAGATTATGACTTTTGCTTATTTGTGTGTTGTATGTGAGAAATATTTCCTGTAGCCATGATGTTGACTCGGAGTGAGTCTGCGTTAAAACATCTAATGAATTTACTCTTGTTTGATCAGGCGTTGCTATATCAAATGAATAACCATCATATATTGATTGATCAAAACCATAATTAACTTTTAATGTTAGTCCCTTAATAATATCTAATTCAGCGTAAGCATTAGCCAGTACACGACGCGTTTCATTGCGTCTGTCAGTTGTAGCAGCAGTAAACGCAGGATTATTAATATCACCTAATTCATTATCTGCTTTTGAACTCCCCCACGTACTATCGTTAACCATAACTGGAATGGCAGGATTAAAGCGCAAGGCACTCCATACGAGGCCGGCTTGGGTAGATCTTGTATCAGGAGCATCCCCATTTGTATAAGCGTACAAGAAATTTTCACCTACTCTTATTCTTCCACCAATTTTATGTTCTGAATTGAGTGTTCCACTGTACCGTTTAAAAAAAGAATTTATGATCATCCCTTTTTCATCATAGTAATTACCTGTGATGCTATATCTTGAATTAGTACCTCCTCCTCTTATCGCCAAATCAGCATTGGTTACTTTTCCTGTTTCAAAAAGTGCACGCTGCCAGTCTGTTCTTTGTGTTGCATAATAGTCGTCATTCCATATAGCTGGAACAGGCAAACTATCATTCGTGAATTCTTCCTTTTTTAATGTAACAAGATCAGGTGCTGTTAACAGGTCCAAATATTTTATTGGATTTGACCAGCCTTGATAAACATTTACCGTTGTTTTCAATTGATCACCAAAATTTCCTTTTTTGGTTGTGATAAGCACCACACCATTCGCAGCACGTGTTCCATAGATTGCGGAAGAAGATGCATCTTTTAAAATTTCAATTGAAGCAATATCGTTTGGATTTACATCATTCAAACCGCCTGAAGGAACTCCATCAATTACTATCAAAGGATCTGAATTATTAATGGTACCCGTACCTCTTATCCTGATGCTTGGAATACTTCCCGGAGAACCATCACTGCGAATAATATCCACTCCCGATGCGCGGCCCTGTAAATCCTGTGCAGCATTAGTTACAGGAAGATTTTTAAAATCATCACCTCTCACACTGCTGATAGTGCCCGTTACATCTCTTTTGCGTTGCGTACCATAACCAACTACCACCACATCTGCCAGCGCACTCACAGCAAGCTGAAGCGTAACGTTAACTTCAGTCTTCCCGGCAATATTGACTGTTTGTTTCTGGTAACCAACTATTGAAAACTCCAGTTGAGTGGCACCCGCGGGAATAGTGATTTTGTAATTACCATTTATATCTGTTGATGTACCAATTGAAGTTTTAGGAACAGTTACACTTACGCTTTGCAACTTCTTACCATCCTGGTCAGTAACAATACCGGTGACCACCGTTTGCGCAAAAAGCATGCTTGCACAAAATGTAAAAATGATCGCTAAAGGCAAGCCTTTTTTTAGTCTCATAACAATGTTGGTTTTTATGGTTATAGTAGAATTAAAACATCATTTGATATTTACATTTAGTATTTTTTATGAGCCCGGCTGTATTGCTACTATGAAACTTTTCTTGCGTCGCACACTTGTACTAAAATAAATTTATTCAGCAATCACGCTTCGGATTATTATGCATCCTCCATTTCTTTCTGGTTCCATTAAAGCCTCGTTAGAGGCGAAATGTTAGTAGAAATAATATTAGTTATCTGGTTAAGCTCCACAAGAGCGACATGTTAATATGGGTTAGCATTTTTAAAATACATTCATAAAACATATCGCTCCTAACGGAGCTTTTTACACTTATTTTATTTTTTTGCTACTAATATTCCGCTCTTACGGAGCTATTATTTTATCTTATCATTCTTATTTAGTTTCAATATTTGTAATTGCCCGTTATTCTTTGCTGCAACAATAAAATCATGATTGTCTCCTTTTATTTTTATAAGATTGCGCACATCACCTTGCAGGCATAAACCTGTTTCAGCATAAGGCAGGGGGGTAAATTCTCCTTTTCCATTATTTTTCAAAACCAAACCAATTCCGGCATCGCATGGTCCAATCTGAACACGAAAGGGGTAAAAGTTTCCTGCAAGAATTATGTCTTTGTTGCCATCGTTATTAATATCATCTGACACAATTCCGTTTACTACACTTAGCTGTGCATACAGCGGCAAAGGTTGCAGTGTAAATTTTTTGTTTCCATCATTACGCACGTAAACAGATTGCGTGGTTTTAATTTCAACCGAAGAAGATTTTGCAAGTTGTTCTTTTGTAAAAAGATCAGTTAACTGTGCATCCGCATAATCTGCATAGTGCAAAAATTTTTTCTGCATCGAAGGAATCTGATCCGCCATTTCATCCTTTGAAAAATATGGATAATTTTTTCCCTGGTTATAATAACACAAAATGGGATCAATGACGCCGTTGCCATAAAAATCGGCATAAACAATAGTTAGGGGTTCTTTTGCAGAAGCTTTTAATTGTGTATTCATGCCCATATTACCAATCACGAGATCAGTGTCGCCATCATTATCAAAATCATCTGCAAGAATGCGGCACCACCAGCCATTTGTTTCAGATAAACCATAAGCTTCTGTTTCATCTGAAAGTTTACCATGATGATTTTCAAAAACTTTTATCGGCATAAACTGACCGACAACAATTAAATCTTCCCATCCATCTTTATTAATATCAAACCACATTGCATCAGTCACCATTCCTGCATGAATCAGTATTGTATCTGTTTGTGATTTATCCTTTTCAAAATGAATATGACCTTGTATGCTTGTATTTTTTAAAACAAAACTTTCTGGTGCTTCAGGAAATAAGCCTGGTTTAAATCTTCCTCCTACAAAGAGATCAGGTAAACCATCTTTGTTTATATCTGCTGCACGAACGCAAGCGCCACTTATTGTTTCTGCAGGAAGTGCATCATCAATTTTTTTAAAATTACCATGACCATCATTTTCATAAAACCTGTCCTGGTAATTTTTACTGTTCAAAGGATAATCAGCGCCGCCACTTACAAGATACAGATCAGCATCACCATCTCCGTCTGCATCAAAAAATAGTGCATCTGCATTGGTAAAAACCTTTTCACTGTTCCATGGCTGATTTTGTGCAGGAATAAATTTTCCATCTCTTGTTTGCAGGTATAACAAACTTTCCTGTGCTGCAGATGCGCCGATAAATAAATCTTCCAACCCATCTTTATTCACATCTGCCTTAGCTATGCAGGGACCAATTTTGGATAACTGGTAAGGCAATAACGGCGAGATTTTAAAATCTACAAATGGTGATTGCCTGTGAACAAAATTGATCCCTGAGCTTTGAGTAACATCTTCAAATAAAGATTTGCTGATATTGCTACGCACACTATTGTTATATTCATTCAAATTATTTGAAGAAGTACTTTCATTTATTACAAGCAATGTATCTGCTTTAATATTTTGCTGCAACGACACTTTACCACTCAGCCACTTCACTGTAACGGATTGTATAATACTATCTGATCCCAAACCAATATGCATTACAGGATCAACCGAAGACTGAAACCCTCTTGTAATATATTCTTCCTGCATTTGTTTGCCATGAGCAGTTTGCACATACACTTTGGCGCCTACACCATAACTATTTTTATTCTCTCCGTTTAATTTAATTCTTATATAATGCGAATGAGTGTTCGCTGATGTATTGTTGCGATAAATAGTTGCCTTGTCATTCAAATTGTTTATAACAAGATCAAGATCACCATCATTATCCAGGTCTGCATAAGCACTGCCATTACTTACAGAACTTTTGGTAAGCCCCCAATCATCTGTAACATTTGAGAAGTTGAGATCATGATTGTTTCGGAATAAATAATTATGAAGTTTGGTAGAAGGCATCTCCTGGATTAACTGCCACATCTCTTCTTTGCTGCCTTTGGTGTTGGTGAGACTTGCCGTATATCCCGAAGTATATTTTACAAAATCAAGATTGGTAATGTCTTTCAAAATTCCGTTTGAAATAAAAAGATCTTTCCATCCGTCATTATCAAAATCAGCAAAAAGTGGGGCCCAACTCCAGTCTGTGTTTGATACGCCTGCCAATTGCCCCACTTCGCTGAATACCGGAATGCCACTGCTGTCAACACCATTATTTAACTGCAGTGTGTTGCGCATTTGCTGATGATGAAATCCATGCTCAACCCGCATAGTGTATTTGTCATAAGTATCTGCGCCCTTCAGTAATTTTTGACGGTGATTATCTTCGGGTAGCATATCGAGCACCATTACATCAGGCTTTTCATCATTGTTGTAATCGGCAATATCACTGCCCATTGCAAATTCAGAGATGTGGTTTGCTGCTTTCGTTAATACTTCACGAAAAGTTCCGTCATGATTATTGAGGTAAAGAAAATCTCTTTCGTCATAATCGTTGGTTACATAAATATCAGCCCATCCGTCATTGTTAATATCACTTACAGCAACACTTAAACCAAAGTTCAATCCGCTTCCATTAATATGTGCTTGTTCACTTACATCTGTAAAATGACCACCATCATTTCTGTATAAACGATTACCAAATTTTGGATGACGTGTAGTACGCAATTTATCTGTATTGAAATATGGATTATAAAACATATCGGCATGATTCACCAGGAACATGTCGAGGTCGCCATCATTATCCATATCAAAAAAAGAAGCTGTTGTTGTATACGTGCCCGGCGCATCAATGCCATACTGCTTTGCAGATTCAGTAAACGATGGAACACCTTTTTGTGCACCGTTATTTATATACAATTCATTTGCTCTTTCTTCGTCAGTGCCGGGCCCCGAATAGCACACATATATATCAAGCAAACCATCACCGTTCACATCAGCCATTACAACACCCGTTTTCCATTTGGCACGTCCTGCAACACCTGCTTTATCCGTAATATCTTCAAATTGTAAATCACCTTTGTTGAGGTATAATTTATTCGGTGTCATGTTGCCGGTAAGCATCACATCTGGTAATCCATCATTATTTAAATCACCAACCGCAACTCCACCACCGTTGTATAAATATTCGTAAGTAAGAATATTATAATCTTCATTTTCTTTTATATCGTTCCTGAAATTGATGTGAGAATGTGAGGAAGACACTTCAGTAAATAAAGTTTTGTTTTCATTGCGGCACGATGAAAAGAAAATAATTAAACCCCATATAAAAAATCGGAACAAGTGTTGTTTCATATAAGCAATTATTGTAAGTCCGACTGAGTGAAAGCATGTCTTGTATGATAACAATTCTATTCAGTAAACATTTTCAAAATCATCCGAATAATTTGCAATTTTTCAAAACAGTTATTTTGTTTAATCTTCTTTGCAACAATTAGAATAAATAAAAGGTGCTCTACATTTTTAATGCAGAACACCTGTTCCCTTTTCAATTACCATGCAACATTATTTTTCATAAGTTATTATTCAATTGTACGTTGTGCAAAAAAAATCTGATTAAATTCGAGTGAAACAATTTTATTTTTTCTGTTTAATCTTTATCCAGGAGATGAAAGGATTTTTTCGTGTATAATTTATTTTCAATGGTCTCAAAGAATCCGCCTTAGGCGGATTTGCGACGCAGGAAAGATGCCATGAAATAGCATTGCCGGTATCATAAAAATCAAAATTTTAATTCGGCAGGTAAATATTTTGCTACAAGGTCTTCATAATATGGACGCAGTTGATTCCAATCCGGCGGTGTTGGATTTTTTGAATACAAATCATACGGATTAAACAATTTAACCCACTTAAACATTTCCCGATCATGATCATCCATTAAATGATCATAAGCATTTTCGCGGTGCTGTGCATAAAATGAATGATAGCGCAGCATATATAAGGCCGGCTCAGGTAAATAATCTTTTGCCATATTGTATATATACTCATCATGTCCCCATGAAAGATGAACATTGTTTAAACCACAATTGGGTGAATAAACGCCGTACCTTGTATTATATCTTTCATCTGAAATATCAGGATTATCTTTAAAAAATTCTGAATAAACAACCGCTTCATAAAAAGCACAGCCAACCGGGAAAGTATCACCCACAACAGCCCATTGCGGTTCGCCAAATAAACAAAGCACTTTGCCCATGTCGTGCAATAAACCTGCAAGCACCATCCAGTCAGGATGACCGTCTGCACGTATTGCTTCAGCAGTTTGTAACAGATGCTGAAATTGATCAAGATCAGTATCAGGATCTGAATCATCAACCAATTGATTCAGAAATTCAAACGCATCCCAAACCGGCATTTGCTTTTTATCAAACTTTAAAAATTCCTGTTTCTTCTGCTGCACAAATTCATAAGTCTGGTACGTATGATTTAACCTGTAGAATTCGCGAACGGAATCTCTTTGAGGATTTTCATAATTTCTATATTCTTCTGTATTTTTCCCTTTAGCAATAGAATCAGGTTCAGGATAACGTTGCAACAAATCATCTTCCCACTCATCAAGACTATTTAAAGGGTTATGTTGCACTGATACGTTTGGTTCCGGCATGACGAAATGATTTTGGTTAAACAAGTAACAACAATTCGCATGCTAATTTGAGATTTTTAAGACGCGTTTATGGCAAATGCATCGTTTTTATTTACGAAACCGTTTTCGTAAATACCGGAAATCAGTTTACCTTTCCTAAGATTATCTTTCAAAAAAAAAGTGAGTTCTATTCATGGCTAATACCACCATAAAAAAATTAGCCCATGAACTTAATCTTTCGGTTGGTACAGTATCAAAAGCATTAAAAGACAGCCATGAGATAAGCATTGAAACAAAAAGAAAAGTTCATGAGCTGGTGAATAAATTAAACTACGTACCTAATCCGTATGCAAGCAGCCTGCGTAAAAGAAAAAGTAAAACCATCGCAGTTGTTTTACCTGAAGTAGCAGATAGTTTTTTTTCGCTTGCTATTAATGGTATTGAAGCCGTGGCGCAGGATAAAGGTTACCATGTTCTCATTTATCTTACGCACGAAAATTTTTCAAAAGAACAGAGCATACTTAAAGATTTTA
>WNFY01001179.1_pt1 | contig 24578 bp, 26 predicted proteins | sample 5400091 | NCBI WGS metagenome assembly WNFY01 (sample SAMN13153364, study PRJNA577476) | soil metagenome | isolation source: 60 cm soil or saprolite under grassland replicate 1 | place: USA:California | collected 2016-06-15 | reverse complement strand
TGGCGGCTATTATGAAGATGAAGCATTTTATGATCTATGTGACCGCTATGGCATTCTCGTCTGGCAGGACTTTATGTTTGCCTGTGGAGCATATCCACTTGACGAGCCTGAGTTTTTGGAAAATGTTCAAGTAGAAGTTCAGGAAGCGATTCGTCGTTTACGTCATCGCGCCTGCCTGGCCCTCTGGAGCGGCAACAATGAAATCGAAATGATGTGGGGCTTATGGAAAAAACACAAATCTCTGACGGCGGCATGCGACCGATTTTTTTACCAGCAACTCCCAGCCTGGGTCGCAGAACTCGATCCGGATCATCCCTATTGGCCAAGCTCGCCCTCTTCCGGCAATTTCATGCAGAAAACCAACAGCGATGCCTTCGGTGATACGCACTTATGGCAAGTCTGGCACGGACTCAAACCATTCAAGTACTTCCGCCGTCGCTTCACCCGTTTTGCAAGCGAATTCGGACTGGAAGCACTTCCCAGTTTGGAAACAATTACCGAGTTTGCAGGCACCAATCCAGTCGATTTGGATTCGCAGGGTATGCACCACCATCAGCGCTCGGTCGGTGGCAATGACAAGATGTTATATTACCTGCTGGACCGCTTCCGTCTCCCCGTCTCTTTCTCAGACCTTGTATATCTCACGCAAATCCAGCAGGCAGAAGCAATTCGAATCGGCGTCGAGCATTGGCGGCGGAATCGTCCACGTTGCAGCGGAGCGTTGTACTGGCAACTCAACGATTGTTGGCCCGTGACCTCCTGGGCGAGTGTTGATCATGCGGGGCGCTGGAAAGCACTCCAATACGCGGCGCGGCGCTTTTATGCACCGGTAGCACTTTCACTGGAAGAGGACGGTAGTCTCGTACGTGTATTTGTTGCGAACGATCATCCGCAACCCTGGCAAGGGACCTGGCACTGGTCGCTTGAAACGCTGAATGGCGAGATGGTTGAAACCAATAGTGAACAGCTAACAGCTTCCCCACTTTCTGCCACCTGCCTGCACGAATTTGATTTTGCGCGTGCTGTGAAGAAATATGGCGCTGTCCACCTGGTTTTTACGGCTGCATTATTCAGCGGCGATCAGTGCATATCTCGGCAAACGACGCTATTTGCGAAAGAGAAACAAATTGCTCTCCCCGATCCCGAACTGCATTGGACGATGACTCAGGAGGAAGATCATCTGGTGATGGCAGTCACAGCAAATGCATTCGCTCGTTTTGTTTGGTTGCAACTCGAAGGTTCGAATTCCATCTTCAGCAATAACTTCTTTGACGTTGTTGCATGTGAGACAGTTCAAGTCAGTTGTCCGCTTCCGGCGGGCTGGACTTTGGAACAAGCTCAATGTTGCTTGCATGTACGCTCCCTGGCAGATGTTGTTTACACGGGGTCGAAGGTATCGGATGCAGTAAAGCATCTTCTTCTTGGCTTGAAGCCTGCCAGTCTGTTTACCCGCATCATTTTTAATTTCATAGAATGAGAAAAGTTTCTTAGCACGATATCAGGCAAAAAATCTCTCTTCCAACATCGCGCATAGTACGTGAAAAATTGGCAGATGTAATCATCTTTGCGCGGGAGTAGAATCAAGTCACATCTGGCAGGGACAAAATCTTATCGAGAGGTTGGATTATGGGAGTATTTGTCGGTCTGGATATCGGCGGGACAAAGTTCATGGTTGCCTCAGCGGATCAGGAGGGGAATATCTTGCGGCGCGTCCGAACGGCGACATCCACCAGCCTCGAAACGGATTTAGAAAACATCAACAGCATGATCCAAGAAGTGGCCGCAGAAGACGAAGTCCTTGGAATCGGAGCAGCCATTGGCGGACCACTCAGCTGGGAACAGGGCATCGTCTCTCCGTTGCATCAGCCTGCCTGGAGGAATGTTCCACTCAAAGCGATCATGAAAGAAAAATGGAACTGCCCGTTCCAAGTGGATGTTGATACAAATGTCGCTGCCCTCGGCGAGTATCGCTGGGGAAATCTTGAAGCAGATCGTTTTCTTTATCTGACGCTCAGCACCGGCATGGGAGGCGGTTTCCTCATCGATGGAAAAATCTATCGCGGGCAAAACGGCGCGCACCCCGAAGTAGGACACCAATCCATCCGTTTTCGTTGTTCCAATCCGTCGGCGGTTCAATGCGAATGCGGTGTACCCGATTGTCTGGAGGCGCTAATTTCCGGCAATGGTATCCGCCGCATCTATGGCAAACCTGCTGAGAAATTAAATTCCGAAGAATGGGAAGAAGTTGCTTTCAACCTGGGACAGGGCTTAAGAAATATGGCTGCCATCTATACACCAGGTATCATCCGCATCGGCGGTGGTGTGGCGGTCGGCGGAGGCGAATCTTTCATCAGCACAGCAAAACAGGTGATGGAAGAACATCTCAAATTGGTTCCGGCTCCGCGCGTAGAGTTAAGTCAGTTAGGTTATGACACTGCCTTGCGAGGCGCGATTGCCTTAGCACTGGCAACGTAAGGAGCTTGCCACAATGGGATCAAACCCATATTTGCCGAAAGCAAAGCTTGGAATAAGGCAGGTTGATGTGCGAGCAAACGGATCGCTTGCTCGACCAAATTTGGATGATGACTGAGCCACAACAAAAGATTTGTCATCTGGTAATAGGGCCGTGTGATCGCTTGATGGGCCTGCTTGTAGGCGGATAGATTAACAGCAGAAAGTATGCCTTTTCGCCCTGATGCAAGCAGGAACGGCACAACTGTCTTTTCCAAACATAGAGCCTGAGCAAGCGCCAAACTGATCCCCTCTCCGCTGAGAGCATCCAGATATCCAGCGGCATCGCCAATTAAGAGTACGCCATCCGCGACTGGCTGAACGACTTTTCTCTGCATCGGTCCCATAGCGAGTGCCGAATCGCTGATCAAGATATTGGAGAGGCGTTTTTTGAGAGAAGGAAAATATTCGAGCAATGTTTGGAAAAGTTTGTCTCCACCCGGTAGATGCGGGAGATACTTCCGGTCCCACAAAAAAGCGACGCAAACCAGATTTTCCCCACATGGCGTGATATATGCTTCTAGACCATTGCTCCAATAAACGTCCACATCCCTACTCCAGGGAGTGATTTGAAAATGCTGTCGGATTCCCCAACGCCGCGGATGGCATCTCGGTCCCTCTAAACCCGTCCACCGTCGAACAACTGAATTGAGACCATCCGCGCCAATTAGCAACCGCGTTCTGACGTAATCCTTTCCAACCTTCGCCCATAGCCACTTATTTTCATTTGCACCCTCTATCTGAATCGGTGTGGCTTGCTCCTCAGCACAGATTTCCAAACTATTTAACTTCAGCGCTTCCTGCAGCAACGCCCAAGAAAGTTCCAGGCGTGGAATTCCCCAACCCGCGCCTTCACGGAATGCCCCGCCGGCAGTCCTCCCTTTTGGTGAAAAATAGCGAATGCCTTCAAACGGGAAATACTGTTGGATGCGCTGCTTTACTCCCAGGCGCTCAAGATATGCAACTCCTGTCGGCATGAGTCCTTCGCCGCAAGCCTTGTCGGCTGGTAATGCGCGCTTCTCACACACCATCGTACGCAATCCATTACGACCACAAACTATCCCTGCTGCCAGCCCGGCTGGACCTCCCCCGATAATTAAAACATCAACTTCTCTGTCCATTGCGCGTTCTTATATCTTGGGTAAAAAACGGGGTCGCCCCGCAAATACCTGCTCGTAATGGTTGTGATCTTTCAATGCCGCTTCTTCGGTGCGAATCCGCCAGGCTAACAACAAAGCGTTTGCAATCGAAAAGAAAATGGCAGTCAAATACGCAGTATGCATTAAAGGCACAGAACCCATTTCCAGAATCACTCCCAGATAATTGGGGTGGCGGATGAATCGATAAATTCCCCGGCTAATTGGTTCTGCGCCGGGTAAGATCATGATTCGAACTGTCCAGCGCTCGCCCAAGCTGGAGATTGCCGTATAACGCAGCGTTTGCCCTAAAACGAACAGCACACCAGCTGCCAGGGCTAAAGCAGGATGAAATGCGCGCTGCAGACTAAAGACCTCGACCAACATGGAAATAAACCAGGCAATATGCAGGGCTTTCATCACGCGAAATTGATTCGGTGCATATTCGTAGCCGCCTAACTCCAAGATCCGATGTTCATTGCGCGAACTCAGGCGCAATTCAAACAATCGTTGAATACCAAGAACAATCACCAGAAGCAAAAAAATCCAACGGGTCGTCATGTTACCATTCCAATAACACCAGCTCAGCATTGAATGCCGGACCCATTGCCATAAGGAGTCCATGCGTCCCGTGAGGAGGTGTGTTTTCCTCTAATACTTTCTCCAACATGACTAACACAGCTGCTGAGGAGAGGTTCCCCACGGACGCTAAATTCTCGCGGCTTCTATCCAACGCTCCCTTATTAAGCGCAAGCCCCGATTCCATGGCTTGTATGATTTTTGATCCTCCAGGGTGAACCAACCAGGTATCGATTTGGGAAGTATCCAGTCCATGTTGACTCAGAAATTCATCCAAGGAAGGGCCTAAGCTTGTCTTCACTATGTCGATTACATCGGAGCTCAGTACGACCTTGAAACCTGTCTCACGCATCTCCCAACCCATAATATATTCCGTATCCGGGAAGAAAACGGAACGAGTAGCCAGCACTCGTGGTCGATCCTGTTTGGCTAGCGGATGTTGCGCGCCGACCATCAACAATGCAGCTGCACCATCGCCAAACAGTCCCGTGGAGACCATGTTCTCGGCAGACAGATCATCATGCTGAATCGTCAAAGAACACAGTTCCACAGAGAGCAATAACGCCGATTCGCTCGGATGTCCAACGAGGTAATCTGCCAATCGGGCGATGCCACTGGCGCCTCCCATACAACCCAAACCAAAAAGAGGCATACGCTTCAGGTTCGGAGAGAACGGAATGCAGTTCATCAGCCGGGCGTCGATCGAAGGCGCCGCGATCCCAGTGATCGTTGTGAACGCAATTTGGTTAATTTCTTCTGCTGCCATGTTGGATTGATCCAGAAGCTGACAGATTGCTTTTTCTCCCAATTCCAAGGCAATTCGAATCCAGGTTTCATTCCGTTCCCTAAACCCGCTCGGTCGGAGATATTCTTCCAATGGCAGGGCGAGGTAACGTCCGCGAATCTGCATATTCTGATGAAGAGCTGCCAATCGTTCCAAACTGGATGGGCGATCCATCCATAATTTTTGCATGGCAGCCGTAATTTCCTCCTGACGGTAGTAATAGTTTGGAAACACGCTGGCGGCAGCAACAATATGTGCTGTCGTATTATTATTCATCGGCAATCTCGAACTTAATCTCTCTTTCTTTAAGTTGGGAACAATATCAAATACCACGATTTGATGTAGGGATGGAGAGTGTCATTGTTGATAACGATCAAAGATTCCTTTTGTGCTGAGGATTCCCCTTCACCTCGCGCCGAGAGGTAAGAGTTAAGACCCTCAGCTTGTTTTTTGCCACGGCGGCATAATCACATGCAAGGAATGTGGAATCAGTTTCACAGTGATCGGTGTATATCCAATTTGTTCCCCATCTCCTTGAACCGGGATTTTATGATTCCCAGTAATACGTATTTCGCGCCTGGCATCCAGGCAATCTACTTCGGTATTTTTTTCCGGTGGTGTAGTAGCAACCTTGAGGACCAGCCGCGCATAATCAATGAACGTATTCATTCGAGCATGGCAAACAGATAGCTGCCCACTATCGAGGCTGGCATTCGGGTCGAGCCGCAGCGCTTTCAAGCCCATGAGGAGACCGCTATTTGCGATCATTAATTCGGACGCACGAAAGCGTATCAGCTTCCCATCCACAGTAAGTTGAAATCGATGTGTGGGAACATCCTTAACCCTCTTCAGAGCATTCCAGATATACACCAGCACACCAAAACGGTGGATATCTTCCCGCTTTGCCTCCTTCATAATTTTGGCGCTTGCTCCCGCACTGACCCCCAGGAGGTAGAACCGGTCCCGCGCTTCGATCACATCAATAAATTTACTCCGGGTATCCCCATCCACCCACCAACGGACTGCTTCATCCAAATTAAAAGGGACTTGCAATTCACGTGCCAGTGCGTTCACAGTTCCAGTAGGAATGATCACCAGCGGAATCTTGGTATTGACCAATCCACTCGCGACGCCTGAGATCGTTCCATCGCCTCCGATCGCCACAAAACGCTCAAAGCCTTTTTTGATCGCGGCTTTGACAATTTCATGCAGATCTTCTTTTCCGGTTGTCTGATAGATTTCAAATGGGATTTGATGTTCCAGCATCACCTGACTGATCTTGTCGCGTATCGTTGGCGCATCCGACAAGCCCGATACGGGATTCTGCACAACGTATGTCTTCAATTGCTTTTCTGTTCCCATAAGAAAATAAACCTTTGCTAAAGTAATTTTGTATAACAACCCATTCACAAATCCGTAATGCATCATAGACAAGGTTTATATTGCGCAAAGCTTGTACCTGCATGTATATCTTCAGTATATGTAACGATATACGTGCAGCACTGTCACAGTGCCCTCTTATTGAATGGAGAAGAGAAAATGCGAGAAACAAATTATTATCCAATGCGAAGAAGTAGTGCCAGCACTGGCCTAATCGCCTTCCTGATTGGTGGGTTGATCGGTGGAACACTCGCTCTGCTGTATGCCCCTCAATCTGGCAAGAAGACCCGCAAACTTCTGGGCGACCAGGGTCAGGAAACCGTCGATCAAATTCTGCAATCCATCCGTGATGCGCAGGAAAGCGTTTTGTCAACGATTGAAGATGCGCAATCTCACTTAGATAGCATGAATAAGGATACCCGGGAAAAACTACAACGATTGCAGGAGATCGCGCAGGAAACAGTTCACGAAGAAAAGCAGGTTTTCAAAAAGAAACTGAAGCAAGCCAAAGACACAGCCGTCGGCGACTAGTGGCTCGTTGTACTTAGGGATTTGTCCATGTTCAAAGCAATCGAAATCTGACGGCTCAGAAAGGAGTCCGTATGCGTTTAACAAAAGGTGCAGATGTTTATTCTTCGGATGGTGAAAAACTGGGTACAGTCGACCGGGTTGTCCTGGATCCGCAAACCAGAGAAGTTACTCACATCGTGATCTCTAGGGGCCTGATGTTTAAGACTGAAAAAGTTATAGCGATCGACAGGGTAGACCAGTCGATGACGGATAAGCTCACTCTTCGAAGCCCTAAAGCCAAAATGGAGAACTTTCCAGATTTTGAAGAGACCCATTACGTGAATCAGGACCAAACAGAGAATCCGACCAGTGATGAATTGCCGGTATCCTATTGGTATCCTCCCATGAATCTCGCCTGGTGGCGCACCGGAGGCGCGGCTAATCCGATTCTATATCCTTCTCAACCGATATACGTTCCCCGAACGACCCAAAACATTCCCGAGGGGACTGTCGCCCTGGAGGAAGGTGCGAAAGTAGCGAGCGCGGACCATAAGCACATTGGCAACATCAAAGAGCTGATCGTAGACGAGCAGGATCATCGCGTGACTCACATCGTGATCAATGAAGGCGTCCTGTTGAAGGAGCGGAAACTTGTTCCCGTCACCTGGATCTCTGAAATTGACGAGGGTGAGGTTCTTCTGTCTGTCGATTCGACTACGTTGGATCACCTGCCTGCATATCAACCGGTTCGGTAAAAGTAAAAAGAAAGTTTCCTTTCCCTGCGTCGGGATGGCGCAGGGAAATTTTTTCTTTGTGCCCTCACCTGCACGTACAAGTGTAGTGCCACCTGCCCCGCTGACTTTTGCGGGGTTCGTGTTTAAATCGTTGTAAAGTAAAATACCACACATGACTCAATTCTTTGCTGCCAACTATCAAGGTCCTGCGTTCGAATTTTTGGGAAGCGCACACTTGGGGGCGCTTGGTTTTTTGGTCCTGCTCAATGTCTATCTGATTCGCTTTCGAAACTCCAGTGATGGAACCAAAGCCGCCGTCCGCTGGATTATGGCATTGATTCTGATTGTCAACGAAGTTGCCTGGCATTACTGGAATTACATCAATGGCCTGTGGACCATTCAAACGATGTTGCCCTTGCAGGTTTGCAGCATCCTGGTCTGGTTGGGCGCCTGGATGCTCATGACGAAGAGTTACAAGATTTACGAGTTTCAATATTTCATGGGCATTGCCGGAGCAATCCAGGCATTAGCCACACCTGACCTTGGGGTTTATGGCTTTCCTCACTTCCGATTTTTTCAAACGTTTCTCTCTCACGGACTGATCGTCACCTCAGCAATTTACATGACGGTTGTCGAAGGTTTCCGCCCGACGTGGAAATCGATGGTACGTGTCTTCGTATGGATGAATGTCTACGCGCTGATTATTTATTTCGTCAACATTTATCTCGGCAGTAACTTCCTGATGATCAACCACAAGCCGGAGTTGCCTAGTATCCTTGATCTGCTCCCGCCGTGGCCCCTCTACATCGTCTACATGGAATTGATCGGCGTAATCTCCATGCTTTTGTTATATCTTCCCTTTATAATCAAAGACTGGCGGACGAACTATTTATTGAACAAAGATAATGCCTCAAGATTGGAAAGCATTTCAAAATAAATAAGGCAACCATCATGGACGAATGGGAATATTTCCACATTGCAGTCTCCTACCGAGAAAACGGCAACGTCGACTTTGTTGCCAAGAAAGACAAGGATCCTTCTTCCATCGCAACACACGGCGGAATGAAAGCTCAATTCAACATTGCACCGGATGAATGGAAGGCTTATCTGCAAAAACTGCGTGATGAAGGCTGGGAATTGCTCAATGTAGAGAAGAGTACTTCGGGAAGCAACGAAACCTATACTCTGAAGCGAGCAAAAGCCTAAACAATTTCCACTGCTAACTCTTCTATTCTCCCCTTGATTGATTTCACTACGAGCAGGGTCTCGGCGAGAACATCCTGTAGTTTCTTCAACCTGGTGTCCGCGAAAGCACTGTCTCCGTAAGCATATTCACCGGGGATTGCCTGGGCTTCATCACTGATCGTTCGAGCAGAGTCAATCAGAGTCAGGAACATCACCAGCAGTTTTTTATCATTCAAAAGCGCAATCTCTGCCAATTCTCCCTTTGACTCTGCAAGAAGCGATTTCATTTTCAGCCGAAATTCATTCAGCTTATGAAACTCTTCTGTGATTTGATCCGCATCACCATCCCTTATGACCGCCACAAGCTGCTCAATGTGGCAGATCAGATCTCGAAAAATGGAATCAAAAGCATCCACCAGATCCCCGGTTCCTTTTATTCTTGTATCACGAAAGGCGGCGCGTTGGTCTAGTTCCCTGTTTTGAAATTCAGATTTTCTCCTCCTGTCGCTCCACCTCGTCAATACAACACCGAGGATGATTCCTAATAATCCCGCCGCAACGATACCAACTGCCGGATACTCTTTGAAGAAGGCTGCCCAGTCCATTGTTTCTCCTTGCTATGATGTCTTAAAGGTTTTACGTTCAAAGGAAGAAGACTCACGGATACCAAAATTTTACAGGCTTTATTGAACTAAGCCATATGCCATTTGTCATTCCCAGGAGCACGCTAAACGGAAGACATGTTTCAAGCTTGGATAGCATTTCAAAATAAGGTAAAATATTGCCTGCCGGGGCGATGGCGGAATCGGCAGACGCAACGGACTTAAAATCCGTCGGTAGAGATACCGTGAGGGTTCGACCCCCTCTCGCCCCACAACTTCGATGGCCCGTTACTCCATAAAAGGAGGCGTTTTTTTTTGTTGTCGCGTACCAACGAAATTAATCGTCTCTAAACCCCAAACATTACCCGTCATTGCGAACACTCGCGCTGAGCAGAGCGAGTGAAAGTCGAGCGTAGACGAAGCAAGCTCATGTAAAGAGGGATTGCTTCCTCGCGCACCGCCTGATTTGATAAGCAAATCATGGTTCGATACCGGGGAAAAACGCTCCTTGCAATGACGAAAATGCTCTGGTATTGATGTCAGTTATTCTTGAAAATCGCGCCGTTAATGGCGCGTATAATCCCCTAATAAGAATGTTAGGAATGTAGCAATGACACTGCAACGACTCTGCGTGGGTGGCAACACTATAATGTTGTGAAGTGAGATGAACGATGAAAAATTCCAAGTCGCAATGCAAACATCAGACGATTGATAAGTACGGCATCTGTGCAGTCTGTGGCACACTGACCAGGCCCTTTCCGTATCACCTTTACCTGACTTCTGCGGTTCTCTTGGAGGCGGAAAAAGAGAGCGGAATCATCAACGACAAAGACTACCGAGAACGAAAAGCAAAACTGGATTTCGTAAAAGAATATTCCATGCTAAATAGATACTGGCATCCCTACAGTATGGATGTTTCGTAATTTACAAAAGCATCGAGCCAACTTCGAAAGCGTCCTACAGCGGACGCTTTTTGTTTATGTTGCTATTCAACGAACCCGATGCACACCCGAAACTTTGAAAAACAGCTCAAAACTGCTAATAACCTGTTGATTCAGATATTCTGAAGATCCAACGCCGAACGAGGAACCTTGACGTTATGCCAAGAGCCTTTATACTTGGCAGACACAACAGATGCAAATCTGTTGGTGGGAACATCAGGAGGTTTTCCTTCTCGCCCACTGCTTACATTGTCATTGCAGTCATCCGGACCGGAGGCGCAATGACATTTGTTTCTGAAAGGGAATCATGTATTTCACCCGTCAGCAACTCGAGGAGATTGAGGATAAGAGTCTTGCCCCCTACGGCACGCGCAGCCGCGACTCAAAGGGGCGCGCCTATCTCGACAACGAACCGGAATATCGCACCGTATTCCAGCGCGACCGCGATCGAGTCCTCCACACTACAGCTTTCCGCCGCCTCGAATATAAAACGCAGGTCTTCATCAACTTCGAAGGCGATTACTTCCGCACACGACTCACCCACACGCTGGAGGTTGCGCAGATCGGTCGAACGCTGGCGCGTGCTCTCGGCGCGAATGAGGATCTTGTCGAGGCGGTTTGTCTCGCGCACGACCTGGGACATTCGCCCTTCGGTCATTCGGGAGAAGTAGCGCTCGCCCGTTTAATGAAGGACTTCGGCGGCTTCGACCACAACAAGCAATCCTTGCGCATCGTCACGGAGCTGGAACAGCGCTATCCTGAGTTCCCCGGCTTGAATCTCTCGTGGGAAGTGCGTGAGGGTATGGTCAAGCATGAATCGGAATATGATATTTCCGACGCGCGTGACTATAGCCCCGAGTTGCGCGGCAACCTGGAAACGCAGATTGCCAATGTCGCCGATGAACTGGCATACACCACTCATGACCTCGACGATGGTTTGCGCTCTGGTATGATCACACCCCAAATGCTGGACGGCATCGCCTTATGGGAGATCCTGCGCGAAATGTATCATTGGCAGGGACCTTTTCTGGATGACGTCACTCGTCACCGGATGATCCGCCAACTCGTAGGGCTGATGGTCACCGATATGGTGGAAGCCACAGACCTCCGTTTGAGAGAAAGCAAAGCCAAATCGGCGCTCGATCTGCAAAAGCTATCCTATAACGTCATTGGCTATAGTGAAGACATGCAGAGAAGGAATCGCGAACTCAAAGACTTCCTCTATAAGAAGTTGTATCGCCATTATCGCGTCGTACGGATGTCGGTGAAAGCGGAACGAATCATCTCGGACCTGTTCAATGCCTATCGCTCCGAGCCGCTGATGCTGCCCGACTCATCGCAAACGTTCATTGAAAAACGCGGCTTGGAACGTACGATCTGCAATTACATCGCCGGTATGACGGATCGCTACGCGATTGAAGAGTATCAAAAGTTATTTAATCCTTTAGAAAGACCATAGATTGAGGTGTACACATGGCTCAAGCACCAATTTATTTAACAAAGGAAGGCGAAAAGAAACTGCGCGCAGAACTCGCCGAGCTAACCGGACCGCGCCGCGAGGAATTGTCCCAACGCTTACGCTCCGCCATTCAAATGGGAGACCTTTCCGAAAACGCGGATTATCACAAAGCCAAGGAAGACCAGGGCTTCCTTGAAGGTCGTATCCAGGAGATCGAAGGGATCTTACGCATGGCTGTCATCATAGAGAAAAAGCAGAGTGATGTCGTGACAGTTGGCGCTCATGTCACTGTCCAGGAAGAGGGACTTGATCCGGAAACCTATGATCTCGTTGGTGCGAAAGAAGCCGACCCGCCCAATGGAAAAATATCCAACGAATCCCCGATCGGGCGCGCACTAATGGAGCATAAAGTCGGCGATGTCATCGAGGCTGAAACGCCAGGCGGGAAGATCAAATTTAAAATCTTGAAGATTGAATAACCCAGCTTAATGACGTCGCAAAGGCTTTAGCCCGAAGCAATCTCCTCTAGAGCGGTAATACCTTTGGAAACAGGAGATTGCTCCCCGGCACCGAACCATGATTTGCTAAGCGAATCAGGCAGTGTCGTCGGGCAAAGCCTGTCTCGCAGTGACATGTTTAAAATAAGAGACCGCCTTTCGGCGGTCTTTGATTCTAATTTGGTCTACTGTCCACTGCGGGGCCAGACGGCAAGTTCCAGTGTGATTCGTTCAAAATAACTATTCTGTGGTGCCGCGCCAGATCCGTATTCCATATCCACAACGGTCGCCAGCAATTGCAGTGTCGCGGTCTCGAGTAATACCTGCTCCTGCGGCTTGACCACGATCAATTCCCCTTTCGGCTCCAGCCGTGCCCGGATGTTGGGATCGTTGTACGCATGTTCTGACATCAACACTTTTGTTGCCGTCTTGATGTCATTCTTATCAAACAACCAGACTTCCAACGCCGCGACCTTCTTTGGTTCACCAACGCCGACCGTCTCCGAAACGCCAACACCATATTCGCCAAGGAATTCACCACCCCCGGTATCGATGCTGAATGATTCATCATACAGATCATCACCAAGGACATACGTGGTCATTGTTTGTGTGATCGGCGGCGCAAGACCAAGGGATTGGAAATCGGTCTTCTCTGCCTGACGGCTCGCTTCCGCGGCTTGCATCACCGCAGTAACAGGACCAGTCCCTTTGCGAAGCAGGCGCCAGAGATACCATCCACCCACACCGAGCAAGATAATAATGATCGCGACTGACGCATATACGATCGCATTACTCAACGTACCCGAGGACGTTTGCTGTCCGGGCGTCACAGCGGCAATCGGTTGACCCTTCACACTTTGCACGAGATTGCCAAAGTTCTGAATATCTGTCGGAGTCAAAGTGCCGGGGTTCGTGATCAATGCATTATAGGTAGCCGGTCCGGCTTTGCCAAGACTATCCCAGCGCGCCATTGCGGTATTGGGATCGCCATTCCGGTTATAGGAGTCAATCGTCATGCGCAAATAATCGATTTGTAGATCCGGACGCATAACTTCTGGTGTCGTATTCACCGCTTTTGCGGGCCAGATACCCCACGCAAAAATAATCCCGAGGAGCAAACCTAACACAACACCCAAAATGAGAACCACTCGCATGTTCTTCAGCAGGTTTTTTATGATTGCAGTTACAGCTTCCATGGCTCATTCCTTTTTTTGAGAAGGTCTACGCGATATTATATACCATCCCCTGCCGAACGCAACAATCGAAAGTACCAAAAAGTACTTTCTCATTATGAAAAGTCCGCACATCTCTGGGGGCGCGTTTGAAATCCACGAAGATTTACGGGCTTGTTATTCGAAGAAAACGATGGCGGAGCTACACACATTCCATCAAGTAGATAACCCGCTCCGATTCGTTGACATTGATCGCTTCATGGATCTTGAAGTGATTCTGGAACGCGGCTTCAAATCCTTCACGAGTGTAGGTCGGGAAAATATCTTCCCGCGAGGCGAGCAGCTTTTTCACCTGGCTATCCGATTTGGGAACGAATTCGATCACCAGCCACTTGCTGGTTTCGGCAAAGAAATCAGCCAGCTGCGGTAAAGGTACATTGTTGGAGATGGCTAGATGATGGATCAAAGCCAACGCCAAAACTAAATCTGCCGGACCGCGCTCACCAAGGGAATCGCGTTCTCGATTCGCCCACCCAAGCGCAGGACTTGGATTTGTGAGATCGAGTAACAGCGGCAACACCTTTTCATTCTTCTCGTTTTTTATCTGGCGATAGTTCTGTTCCACTGCCGTCGGATCAATATCGAAGGAAACAACGAACGGAGCCGCCCCACTGGCTACGCGGCTGAACACTCCATTATTCGCGCCCAGGTCCCACACCTGAGCTGCATTGACGCGCTTCGTCCACTCTGCAACAAGCTTTTGCTTGTGCTCAAAGGCAGCATCGGAATAATTGGTAATATCGTAATAATTTCCCCATTCCGTGCCGCCCGATTTCCATTCCAATTTACGGATCGTGGAATCGAGACTCTCGATCAAGCCGATCATCGCCTGCTTGCTCATCGAACCGCCACGTGATTTAACCTCTTCCCCGGCATATCTCTTCTGTGCACCCGCATGCAAATGGATATGGGTCAGCAATCCGAAGTTGAGGCGCGTTTTCGAAGGCAATAGTTCACTTGCAAGATCAAGTGGCACACCGTCAATGTACACGCGCAGCAATTGATTGAGGCGAACATCTTTCCATGCCATCAGTGCAAGCGGTGCCAGAAAATGCTGGCAGAATTGACGATACGCTACCCAGGGCTGTCCCTCCTGGTAGGTTTCAAACGAAAGCGTATCGATCAAAGTCGCTTTGCCGCGCACAAATTGGATATTATAGGCACTCGCATCCTTGAGGGACATTCCCAGTTTCAAGGCGCGCTTTTGAATGGATAGAGTTGCCAACGCAGCATCTTTTAATTCCCCAAATGACCATTCATATGGATACGAAATGAACGGCACGCGTTCCGGCTGGATAATTTTGAATGCTGGGTTTTCTTGCTCGACGGAATCAAACTCAATTGTCGGTTGATCGACTGTGGTGTGCGGAATCAATAACCCCACTTTGACCAGCTTTTCATATAAACCCGATTCCATCAATCGCGTATATTCACTTTCATACTTACGGTTGATCTGTCGGTAAAGGACACCATCCCGGGAAAACAGGAATCCGCTCGGGTCCCGAAACGAAGCAGAGAGCTGTATTTTATTTGGCTGGGTCGTCATCGTCCTCATCTGCTTCTGCCTTTTTGCCGAAGATTCCTTTGATCTTTCCCCAGGAGGCGCGCAAAGCAATGCCTGCGCCGAGCAATGCAGCAATCAACAGTTGAATCAGAAAACTTCCCGAGCCAGGATCCAAATATAAACGTGGTGCAAAATGCATGTCGATCTCCTATTTTTCAAAACCTTGCGAAGGTTCTTGAACCTTCGCAAGGCTGTAATCAAATTTATTCCACAGTTTCAGGAACGATAGCTTCCAACAGGAATGTTTCCTGACAATTTGTACATTGTGCTTCGCGCTTGTTGGCGATGACAAGCAAGCCACCGCACTTTGGACAAGGCACTTTGATCGGTCGCTTCCAGGATGTGAAATCGCAGTTCGGATAATTCTCACAACCGTAGAAGGTGCGACCCTTGCGCGTTTTTCGTTCCACAAGTTCGCCGCCATCTTTCGGACAGCGAATGCCGATCTTTTCCAGCCAGGGTTCTGTGTAACGACAAGTGGGGAAATTCGAGCAGGAGATAAATTTTCCGAAGCGCCCGTAACGGATGACAAGTTCGCCGCCATCTTCAGGGCATTTGCGACCGATCGGCTCGGGACCGCTTTTCGTAACAGGCATCTCCGCTTGTGCTTTTTTCAGATCTTCCGCAAAGGGATGATAGAACTCATGCAGCACTTCTACCCACTCCGCCTGACCCGAGGCGATCATGTCGAGATCTTCTTCCATGCGCGCCGTGAACTGATAATCCACAATATCCGGGAAATACTGCTGCATCAAATCATTGACCTGCATACCGATCTCGGTCGGAACAAGCTTTTTCTCTTCGCGCACCACATATCCGCGTTGTTGAATTGTGGAAATCGTCGGCGCATATGTGGATGGACGACCGATGCCATCCTCTTCCAATGCCTGCACGAGGGAGGCTTCGGAATAACGCGGCGGTGGCTGCGTAAAATGCTGCTCGGGGATGAGGTGAATCAGTTGTTGTTTCTGACCTTCTGCGATTCCTGCCGGGATGCGGACGTTCTCTTCATCCTCCTCGCCTTTTGCATCTTCATTTTTAGCTTCTTCATAAACGACAAGGAAACCAACAAATTTCACATCCGAGCCGGAAGCACGCAGCAAATATTCATGGTCATTGGTCTTACCGGTCACTTCCACCTGCAATGTGTTATAGACCGCTGCTTCCATTTGCGAAGCGACAAAGCGCTGCCAGATCAGGCGATAAAGCTTATACATGGCAGGTTCCAGATATTCTTTTACCTGCTCTGGTTCACGCATCACCGACGTGGGGCGAATCGCTTCATGCGCTTCCTGCGCGTTGGCAGAACGCGTCTTGTATAGCGGCGCTTCCGCTGGCAAATAATCATTGCCATATTTTCCGGCGATATATTCTCTTGCCTCTTGTTGTGCAGAGACTGCCACATTGGTAGAGTCAGTACGCATGTACGTGATCAAACCGGTCGCGCCACCGTTTCCAACATCCTGACCTTCATACAATCCTTGTGCCAGAGCCATCGTGCGTTTGGCGGTAAAGCCAAGTTTGCGTGACGCTTCCTGTTGCAATGTGGATGTGGTAAATGGAGCCGCAGGTCTGCGTCGGCGTTCCCCACGTTTGACTTTTGTAATTGTGAACGCGGCGGTTTCCAGATCCATAAGAATCGGCTTGACCGTCTCTTCATTCGGAAGCTCGGGGTCGTTGTCATCGATCTTTGCCAGCTTTGCCAGGAAGGTGGATTTCAATCCTTCAGGCCGGAGTTCCGCATGGATGGACCAATATTCCACCGGAATAAAATTCTCTATTTCTCGTTCTCTCTCAACAATCAAACGCAAGGCTACCGATTGCACACGTCCAGCCGAGAGTCTTCCACGCACTTTCTCCCATAGAATCGGGCTGATACTGTAACCAACCAATCGGTCCAGAATACGACGCGCCTGTTGCGCATCCACCAAATCCATGTTGATGTTACGCGGATGGGCAAACGCGTCCTTGATGGCAGGCTCTGTGATCTCGTGAAAGACCACGCGTTTGGTGCGTCCGGGGTCAATTTGCGCAGCTTCTAACAAATGCCACGAAATCGACTCGCCCTCGCGGTCGGGGTCGGTCGCGAGAAAGACTTCATCCGCTTTTTGGGCAAGCTTCTTGAGTTCTTTGACAACTTCCTTCTTCTCGTTCGGCACGCGATACTTGGGTTCGAAGTTGTTTTCAATATTCACAGATAGCTGCGATTTCAACAGATCACGCACATGCCCCACGGAGGCGCGCACAGTGTAGCCCCGGCCGAGAAAGCGACCAACGGTCTTCGCCTTGGCCGGAGATTCAACGATCACAAGTTTCCCTTCGCGCTTCTCCACTTTTTCCGGTTTCGGCGGCGGAGTCAGCCCCTCGTGCGCCTCGGTTCTTCCCATCTTATAAAGTTTCGTTCCACATACGGGACAAATTCCAATCGTGACAGGCGACCCTTTCGCGTTAAAACTTGCCACGGGGTCTTTCATCTCACGCTTGGTCTTACACTTCATGCAATATGCTTCCATGATTAACCTTTGAGTATGTCATTGCGATCTTCGAGAAACACTCTCCAACTAAATGGATCACGCTCATCGATAGAATTTTCTCGTTTAATCGGAGCTTGCTTCGCACTCGCTACGCTCAGCTCGCAATGACATTTTCTACAAATACTTCTCCTGTTTATGTTTCTTCAAATGTTCCACAACATCTTTCACTTTTTGTGCCTGATCTGTCTTGCAGATCAGGATCACATCTCCTGAATCCACGACGACAAAATCATCCAGGCCAATAGTGACGATCAAATGCTCGTCACTCTTACCATAGATCAATGTATTGTGCGTATCCAACAATAGGTGCTGGGTGTTCACCGGCACATTGCCATTCATGTCGGGGAGCAACACCTCGAATAGCGAATCCCAGGAACCAACATCACTCCATCCCAAACCACCGGCTGGTAAGACCGCGACATACTTTGCTTTTTCCATGATGCCATAATCAATGGTTTGTGATTTCAATTTCTTCCAGCGCGAGTTCACGACTTCCTCGCGGCGGTCCGTATCCCAGACCTCCGCGATTGCCAGAATCGTTTCTGAGAGCTGAGGCATCTGCCTTTTGATTTCAGCGAGGATTGCATCGACTTTCCAAACGAACATGCCGCTGTTCCAGGAATGATTTCCTGCACGCATTAACTGTTCTGCGGTCTGCTGATCCGGCTTTTCCTTGAAGCGTTTTACTTTATACACTGGATATTTGTAATCGCCGTCCAACGATTCGCCTTGCTCGATATAACCATATCCTGTAGACGGGAATGTCGGTGTGATTCCCAAGGTCACAAGGTAATCCTTGGAGGCTACATCGAAGGCAGCGCGAATCAAATAATGGAACAAATCCCTATTACGGATGAAATGATCGGCCGTCAGGATCGCCATCACCGCCTCGGAATCACGCTTCTTTAGGATCGCGGCGGCTAATCCTACCACAGATGCTGTTCCGCGCGGTTCTGGCTCAATTAAGTAGTTTTCTCTTGGAATGGCAGGAGTCTGCACGCGCATCTGACTTGCCTGCTCTTCCACAGTGACAACAAGAATCCGCTCAGGTGGAAATAAACCCTCGAGGCGATTGATCGTGCTTTGAAATAAGGTCTCCTGCCCTAACAAGGGGAGAAGTTGCTTGGGGCTATCTTTTCTGGAAACGGGCCACAGACGAGTCCCCCCGCCTCCAGCCATGATGACTGCGTAAGTATGTTCCATATCCTCACTCACACCAGGTAGTCAGATTGTTCTTCGCGCACAGCGACATAATTCATGCCGCCGACTTGTCGTACCATTCCTTTTAATTCCATAAGTGCTAATGCTGCAGAAACTTTCTCAATCGGTAGTTCTGTTTGAGTGCGGATTTCGTCCACGTGCAACGGTTCTGTGCTCAGGACATTCATCAGACGTGCTTCGGTTTCATCCGCGGGAATAATCTTGCGTGCGGCTTTGTGGTCACCCATCCGCGTTAGATTTAATGCCTGCATGAGATCATTGACGCTCAACAAAGGCAATGCGCCTTTTTGGATCAGCTTGTTCGTGCCTTTGCTTTGAGGCGCAAGTATACTACCAGGCACAGCGAAAATCTCTCGACCCTGTTCGGCAGCAAACTCTGCGGTGATTAACGCGCCGCTCGTCTCACCTGCTTCGATGACAACGACCGCCAATGATAACCCAGAAATAATCCGATTGCGTGGAGGAAAATTGGATGCATCGGGCGGAGTACCCGGAGCATAATCGCTGACGATGGCACCGCTCTCCATTATGCGTTCTGCCAGTTGACGATGCTCGGGTGGATAGATTTTATCGACACCCGAGCCCAATACACCGATCGTTCGTCCACCGGATTTCAATGCGGTTTGATGGGCAATCGCATCCACGCCACGCGCCAGACCAGATACAACTGTGATTCCATTCGAAGCAAGGTAGGATGATAATTCTTCCGTAATTTGCCTGCCATACGGAGTCACCCGACGCGTGCCCACAATCGCCACAGCGAACAAATCATCGGGCAGGTATTCGCCGCGAATATACAGAACTGGTGGTGGTTGCTCAATTTCTTTAAGTCGCTGTGGATATGCTGCATCTTTCCACGTGAGGGTTTTAATTCCCTGAGATTCGATCTTCGCCCAGACCTTTTCCAAATCTACTTGTTCGCGCGCCTGGACGATCCGCTCGATCAGTTTCAAACTCAAGCCAGCCCCCGCCAAGTCTGCAGGTGCTGCCTTCCATGCGATCTCGAGATCGTCAAAATGATTGATCAGCGCCTGCATCCGCACCGCGCCGATTCCCTTGATCAAATTGAAAGCAACCCAGTATTTCCTATCGTCCATAAAATAATTTCGCAACTCGCTGGTTGAGTGCCCCGACGAACACGGGGCTACTCAACCACCGTTACAATCCTTCCAGCAAATGCACGCGCATTAAACGGCGCTCGGCATCCAATTCCAGAACGACCGAAGGAATTGCAGGCAATAAGATTTCACGTCCTGAATCATCCTTCACCACATATACGTTATTCGCGCCTGTCTCGATGATCTCGACGAGCTCCCCAAGCAAATTATCGTTTTCGTCTACAACTTTGAATCCGAATAATTCGTACTGATAGATTTGGCCCTTGGGTAATGGAGGTGCATCACTGGCCTTGATGTACACCCACTGATTACGATACCGACCAACGTCGTCAGGCGTTTCGATGCCCTTGAATTTGACCAGCATTCCCGATTGATGTGGCCGCGCGCTGGCGAGCGTGAGAGGCTGATGGTCCTCTCCCACCAAAAGTTTTCGCCCGCTTCGCAATCGTTCCGGGAAATCAGTATGCAAATCCATCACTATCTCCCCATGCAATCCATGCGGACGCCGCAAGAATCCAACCACCAAATATACAGGCTCGCCGTTTGGCGAGCCTGAAGTTTCGTTCGATTTTGCCATTTATTCTGGCTCTACCACATCGAGCGTGGCTTGTTTGCCTTCCCGTTCTGCTGCAACTCGCAAAAGTGTGCGGATGGAGTTGGCAACCTTGCCGCCCTTCCCGATCACGCGTCCCATATCATCTTTCGAAACGCTTAGTTCGATACGGACGCGCGAGCCGCCTCCCGATTCACGAACCTGCACCTCTTCGGGATGATCCACAAGCGATTTTGCAATATATTCGATCAGGTCTTTCATGGTATTTTATCTTCCATAAACAAAAGGGGAAGGTCTTGGGGTTTAATTAATCCTTGCGGGTTTTATTGGTTGCACCACGCTTGGTTTCGGCTTCTTCGCTTTCCTTAACCAGAACTTCAACAGCCTCACCCTTTTTGAAGCGTTCCCAGCGATCCAGAATGCCTGCACTCTTGAAGACCTGCGCTACAGATTCGCTCGGCAGAGCGCCATTCTTCATCCAATGATACACGCGGTCTTCTTTGACATGAATTGTCGCCGGTTGTGTGCGTGGGTTGTAAAAACCCAAAATTTCCAAAAAGCGACCATCGCGCGGTGACTCTTTATCAGCAGCCACAATGCGGTACGTGGGTTGGCCTTTGAGACCAATACGACGTAAACGGATACGGACCATCTTACTTTTCTCCTTGAAATGTTCGGTGTGTAGGTTGCGCTCTTCGCGAAGCACGCAACCGTTGACGCTAAAGAGCGTCAACTACACATGGTTATGTTTTGCGTCTCAGACAGGCATAGAGGGGTGCTTGAAAGGAAGCATGCGGGCTGAAATCACAGGCGGATATTTTACCACGATGTTCGGGCGGGATAACCCGGCCGCTAGGCTGGAATCCTAAATGAGATTTTTGTACCCTTTCCCATTTCGCTTTCCGCCCATATTTTCCCACCATGTGCCTCAATAATATATCTCGCGATAGACAGACCCAATCCCATTCCCCCTGAATCACTGGATTTATAAAAACGGTCGAAAACGTGCGGCAGATCAGCGGCTTCAATCCCCGCGCCGCTATCCTGGATGAAGATCGTCACGGCTCGTTCTTCGCCGATCGTTGTTTCCATTAAACCAACTTGGACCTGCCCGCCGCGTGGAGTGTAGCGCAGTGCGTTCGATAAAATGTTACCCAACACCTCACGCAGGCGCAGCGGATCCACGTTCATATCTTCTACATCTGCGAGAGATGCTGTCATTGTGATATCTTTTTCCTGCGCCTGTGACTCAAATCCCGTAATCACCTCCTGAATCAAGGGGGCTAAATCCGTTGGCTCGCGCCGTAATTGGAGCGAACCGCTTTCAGCCAATGCCATTGTGCGTAAATCATCGACTAAGCGTGATAGGATTTGTGTTTCCTCCAAAATGGATTTCAAGCGCGTCTCGTCGGCGGGATACATGCCATCGAGAATTCCTTCCACATTTCCTTGGATGACGGTGATCGGCGTGCGTAACTCGTGGGACACATCTGCAAGCATATTGCGCCGATGCTGATCATTGGATTGCAAACGTTCTGCCATCGAGTTGAATCCGTGCAACAAGGAACGAATTTCGGGAGTGCCTCGCACATCTAGGCGGACGGAATAATCTCCGTCGGCAACTTTGTTGGAAGCCTCCACCAACTCATCCAGGGGACGCGACATGCGCCGCAGATTTCGAGTGGCGAAAACAAACGCTGCGACAAGAAGGGCAAAGAAGATTGCAGCTGCCGGAAGCAGGAGATTATATTGATTCCCCGATATATGAAGCACGCCCAGAACGTTCAAAATAAAAGCGGAGACGGAAAAAAGAATGACAAAGCCAAGTAGATTTAATAGAAGAAACGCACAGCCTATCCTTCGAAAAAATGGATTTCGTCTTCCCATGTGCCGCCAGGCGCTTCGATCACGCGGGGGCCATTCTTCATTCGCGGGCCACCAGGGCGGACGATGTCCCTGGTAATATTGCTCCCGCCAGGAGGAACGACGGGAAGAATGTTCGGGCCAGGAAGGTGGATTTGGCTGAGAAGAATCGTCTTTATGTTCCATAAATTAGCAATAGCCCTCAACGAGGAAATTAAGAATCAAGTCTTACTTTTCTCCAATATGAACGGTGTCACGTCCATTCATGGTTTTCGAGTTCATATATTTGAGCCCCGCTCCGGCAAATAGTTGCTGGAATTCCCTGGAGCTATATATCTTCACGTGTTCTGGTTCCACAAGTTTTATGATTTTGTCTATGAACTTGATCAGCCAGGTATCGGCGGTTGGGTCCAGAATATAAACTTTGCCGCCACTTTTTAGGAGGCGATACATTTCGTCCATTGCCTTCTTTGGGTTGGGATAATGATGAAAAGAATTGGTACAGATCAGGATGTCGAAGAATTCACTATCCAAGGGAATCGACTCGACATTCGCCTGTTTGAAAACTAAATGATCTCTGCCGCTGAAATTACTTTTTGCTTTTTCGATCATCTTCGGCGATAGATCAACGCCATAAAACAATCCCTGATCGTGGCCGAGTTTGGCAACTTGTCCCACTGCCCAGCCTGTTCCACAGCCAATATCCAGAAAATGGATGCCGGGTTGAATATCCAGCAACGAAATCACCTGACTTTGTGCATTGCGCAAATAATCGTTTCGCCAGCTTTTTTCGTCTAGCGTGTCTGCCCATTTATCCCATTTCGCTTCGTTCAACTCTAAATGCCTGGATTTATCTTTCATTCTTCCTCGTTCTATTATTTGTCCGCAAACTTATAGCCAACACCATACACAGTTAAAACATACTTCGGCTCACTGGCTTTGATTTCGATCTTGCGGCGAATATTCTTGATATGCGCGTCAATCGCACGTTCATAGGATTCAAATGCCACGCCGTGAATTGCATCGAGCAATTGGGCGCGGGTGAAGATGCGCCCAGGCTGGCGCGCTAATGTTGCAAGCAATTCAAATTCGGTGGGAGTCAATTCTTCGATATCGCGTTTCTCGGCTGTGACGCGCATACGCGGCACGTCAAGAGTCAGATCTGCTAAGCGAATCATTTCGGAACTGGCGCTGGTTGCATTTTCAATTCGACGGAACACCACACGGACGCGCGCCACCAATTCCTTGGGACTGAATGGCTTGGTCATGTAATCGTCTGCACCAAGTTCGAGCCCGATCAATTTATCGGATTCTTCCGAACGGGCAGTCAACATAATGATCGGCGCATTGGATGTTTTGCGAAACTCGCGGGTAAAGTCCAGCCCGTCGAGCTGAGGCAAGCCGAGGTCCAGAATGATCGCATCTGGCCTTTCGGTCTTCGCGAGCGACAGTGCCTTCTTCCCATCATAGGCAACCAGAACACTGAATCCCGCGCGCTCCAGATAATCTTTCACCAACTGGGTGATCTTGGGTTCGTCATCAACAACAAGAATCGTCTTCATTGTATTGCTATTATACGCTGTCGATTTCTATAACCAGCGGCGCGTGCGCATTTGATACGACAGGTATTTCTTTCCAAAGCTTGCACGCAGTCGCTTTTCTTCGGGAACGATGTACCATCGTTCTGTAAGGATGAGATTAAGCAAGACAACAAGCAGCGGCGAGAGCGACCCCAAGGATAACCATACACCGATGAGTACCGTCAAGAAGCTCAGATACATGGGATTTCGACTGTACTGAAACCATCCGTCGGTGACAAGTTTTGTTGCCATACCAAGAGGATCAACGGTCGTACCGCGCTTCCTGAATTGTCCTTCTGCTCCAAATGCCATCACAAGTCCGACTGCAACAAATGCAACACCGAAAATGAGGACTGCCCAATTGGAAATGGACCAGATAGGAAAAATAAAATGCAAGGCAATCATGCCAAGAACCGAAACTAGCATTAGAATTGGAGGGTTGATGTTTTTCATATGCATTCACCCGCTGGAGTTGGAATGAGATGTCCATCGTGCGATGGACATCTCATTGTTAACGTTACGACTCTTTCTTTTCTTCGGTCGGTTCGCCATGTGCTTTCTTGTGCCATTCATCGAACATGGGTGGGACGCCATT
>WNFY01001173.1_pt1 | contig 24621 bp, 20 predicted proteins | sample 5400091 | NCBI WGS metagenome assembly WNFY01 (sample SAMN13153364, study PRJNA577476) | soil metagenome | isolation source: 60 cm soil or saprolite under grassland replicate 1 | place: USA:California | collected 2016-06-15 | reverse complement strand
GTGTTCCAGGTTCGGCGGCCAGGGTGGGCTTCCCAGTCCAGCAACCTCACGCAAACTGCGAATATAGCCGTGAGCCGAAGGAGGCATCAGTTGTGCAAGCGTGATGGACATGCCCATCTGTTGGGGATCGAGCTGACGCAAGGCGCTTTCGAAGATCTTACCGCTCAGCGTCCAGAACTGGAGATACGCGGGAGTCCTGGCCCGGGCTTCCCAGATCTGTTGGATGAAGGCGTAGTCGATCTTCTCCGCTCGGTCCGTGATCTCAAGTTCCTGGAACGGGCCATACTCTCGCTGCAAGAGTTCATTGAGCAAGCTCTGCTGAGATGCAGGAAAGGCCCGTACGAGTTGCTGGAGCTTGAGAGGGCGCGGAGCCGTGGAGACCCCCTGAGCCCAGCGACTCAGGGTGACTGCATTCACGCCGATAGCCTTAGCAAGACGCTCTCGTTCAGCGGGATCGCTGATGACGTTTCTGAGCAGGTCGCGCCAGGAAGATAGTGTAGGCATCGTTGCACTCTCAAGCGAAATATGTTTCTCCATCCATCAAGAAGAGATACTCCACATTGATAGTAACAAGGAAAAGAAGAGATGTCAATGGCTTGATCACGATAGGAGTTTGTCGAGGGTGATCGGAAGATCGCGGATACGGGTACCGGTTGCGTGATAGACGGCATTGGCGATGGCGGCAGCGGTCCCCACGATCCCGATTTCGCCAATCCCCTTGGCCCCCATCGGGTTGACGTGCGGATCGTCCTCATTGATCCAGGTCACGTCGACCGTGCCCACATCGGCGTTCGTCGCGATGTGGTACGCTGCAAAGTCATGGGTCACGTAGTCACCGAAGCGAGGATCCAGAATGCTTTCCTCATGTAACGCCATCGAAAGCCCCATCGTCATCCCACCCAGGAGCTGTGAGCGGGCCGTTTTCGCGTTGATGATGCGACCAACGGCAAAGACACCGAGCAGCCGTGGGACGCGGACCTCGCCCGTGTCGATGTTGACGCGGACCTCCGCGAACTGCGCACCGTAGGCGTGCATGGCGAACCGCAGCGCCTCAGGATTCTCCCCAACCTCGCCGGTCGCTTCGAGCCCCTCGGCGGGAACGACATCGTCATACTCATCGCGCAGGAGCGTGCGTAGCCTGCGAGCTGCGTCGACGATGGCTGACCCCCATGATGCAGTTCCCATCGAGCCTCCGGCGATGGGCGCACGCGGCAGCCTGCTATCGCCAATCTCAAGATGCACATCTTCCAGTGGAACCTCAAGGGCATCCGCAGCGATCTGCGTCAGTGCTGTCCAGGCCCCTGTCCCAATGTCCGAAGCATCGATGAGCACGCTGTAGTGCCCCTCCTGATTGACGCGCACGAGGGCCGTCGATGCTCTGCGACGTGCAGGATATGTAGAGGCAGCGACGCCAGTCCCAATGAGCCATCGGCCATCAGAACGCATCCTGGGCCTCGGGTCGCGCTGCTGCCAGCCGAAGTGCTGCGCTCCTTCCCGCAGGCACGCAACGAGGCCGCGGCTACTAAATGGATGCCCCGTGTCGGGGTCGATCTCGGGTTCGTTCCGTATGCGAAACTCAATTGGATCCAGTCCACACGCGATCGCCATCTCGTCCATGGCTGACTCCAGTGCGAACATCCCTGGACATTCGCCGGGTGCACGCATGATTGTCGGCGATGGCACATCGAGCCGCGCCAGTCGATGCGTGGTCCGGCGGTCTGGTGCCGCATACATCATACGCGTTGCTACAGCCGTCTGCTCTGCAAACTCGCGAATGGTCGAGGTCTGCTCGATGACGTCGTGCGCAATCGCCGTGAGCCGACCGCTGTAGTCAGCACCGAGACGAATGCGTTGGATCGTCGGTGTTCGATAACCAACCACCGCGAACATCTGCTGGCGGGTGAGCGCTAACTTCACCGGTCGCCCCAAAACCATCGCCGCCATCACTGTGAGGATCACGTGTGGGTGGGTGAAGGCTTTGGAACCGAAGGCACCGCCGACATATGGAGAGACCACGCGCACGCGCTCGGGAGGAAGTCCGAACGTCTGGGCGACGTCGTCACGTATCCTGTGTGCGCCCTGGTTTGCGTCGTACAGGGTAACGCTGCCATCGCTCCATGTCGCGACTGTCGCATGCGGTTCGAGCGGATTGTTGTGGTAGGTCGGCGTCGTATAGGTGTGGTCGAGCGAGACGGAAGCATGTACCAGTGCGGCCTCGACATCGCCGCTGACCGTGTCGGTCTCGTAGCTGGGATTGACCTTCTCCGGCCTGTACAGATCCGCGCGATCTGCACGCAGCTCGACATCATGCGCCTGCTCCTCATAACGGACCACGATGAGGCCCGCAGCCTCCTGCGCGATCTCCATTGTCTCTGCGACGACGACGGCAACGAACTGACCATGGTAGGCGATGGCATCGGATTGGAACACGGCCAATGGAGCCTCAGCAGGCTGGGCAAGACGCAGCGCATTCTCGTGCGAAAGCACAGTCACGACACCGGGAAGCACATGGGCGGCGCTCGCGTCGATCGATACAATGCGGCCCCTGGCGATCGTACTCAGTACCGGGAACGCATATGTTACGCCTTTGACCGGGTGCTCGTAGGCATATGTTGCTGCACCGGTGACCTTCTTTGGACCATCGATGCGGTCCAGGGGTGCGCCAATGGTTCGTATTGTGAGACTCATCATCGGTTCTCCTCTCCTGTGAGATCGAGCAGCGTGCGAACGAGGACGTTGCGCGCGAGCGGAACCTTGAACGCGTTGTCGGACAATGGCCGTGCGTCAGCGAGTTCTGCATCAGCAGCCTGGCGGAACATCTCCTCGGTCGCGGGTTTGCCACGCAGCGTGAGCTCGGCCTGGAGCGCCCGCCACGGAACGTGTGCGACGCCACCAAGGGCGATGCGCACTTCGCGCACGATGCCATCGGTGACATCGAGGGCTGCGGCAACTGAGACGAGCGCGAATGCATATGACGCACGATCACGGACCTTACGATAGCGCGAGCGCGTCGCGAACGGAAGCTGTGGCAGATCGACAGCCGTGATCAACTCGCCGTGTTCGAGTAGAGTGTCGCGTTGCGGTTCGTCACCGGGCAAGCGGTGGAAGTTGATAAGTGGAATAGTGCGCTCTCCACTCGGTCCCAGTACATGCACGACGGCATCAAGGGCTACCATTGCGACGGCCATATCTGATGGATGCGTTGCAATGCATGCCTCTGATGCGCCGAGAACGGCCAGAGTGCGATGATAGCCCTCGCGTGCGGGACAGCCACTGCCCGGTTCGCGTTTGTTGCACGGCTTAGAAATGTCCTGGAAATAGACGCAGCGTGTGCGCTGCAACAGGTTTCCTCCAGTTGTAGCGAGGTTGCGCAGTTGGCCCGAGGCACCCGAGAGCAGCGCCTGCGCGAGCAGAGGATAGCGCGTACGAATCGTGCGATCGGCAGCCAGTTCACTGTTGCGCACCATCGCCCCGATGCGGACGCCTCCATCGGGAAGCAGCTCGATGCGGTTGTAGGGAAGACGTGCGATGTCAACAAGCAGATCTGGCCTGGCGACTCCCAGCTTCATGAGGTCAACGAGGTTCGTCCCGCCACCCAGGAAAGCGCCAGTCGGTACTTGAGCGAGCATCGCGACGGCAGCGGATGCGTCGCTCACGCGTTCATAACGGAAAGGATTCATCGCGCCACCTCCGCGATTGCCGGGACGATGTTCGCATAGGCAGCACACCGGCAGAGATTGCCGCTCATGCGCTCCCGAATCTCGTCGTCGTTGAGCTTCATATGATCGGCGCTCAGATCGGGACTTACTGCACTCGGCCAGCCAGCCTCGGCCTCGCGCAGCATCCCGACCGCCGAGCAGATTTGTCCGGGCGTACAGTAGCCGCACTGGAACGCGTCGTGTGTGATGAACGACTCCTGGAGAGGGTGCAGGTGCTCACCATCTGCCAGCCCCTCGATGGTGACGATCTGGACATTCTGATGCGCGACGGCGAGCGCGAGGCAGCTGTTGGCACGTCGACCATCAAGCAAGATGGTACAGGCTCCGCACTGACCGTGGTCGCAGCCTTTCTTGGGACCAGTGAGTCCGAAACGTTCGCGCAGCAGGTCCAGGAGCGTCGTCCGGGTATCGACGAAAAGCTGATGTACTGCTCCATTCACCTGAAGGGTGATCTCAAGTTCCATAGTTCGTGTGTCTCCTTATGTACTTTTTTGTCGTTGCTACGTTGTCTCTGGATCGCTGATACCATCCGCAGCTTCGCTCTGGACACTTCCATGAGCGGGATGAGATGCAGCATCTTGCAGCGCTTCGAGCTCTTTCAGGCGAGCAATCTTTTGTTGCAACACGGCCATGTGCTGTTCTAGTTCCTGCATGTGCTGTTGCAGAGAGTGCTGATGTTGTTCAAGCATGAGACGGCGTTCGGTGAGCGTAGCGGAACCCTGGCGGCGCAGTTCGGCATAGCGCACCATTTGTGTGCGAGGCATACCTGTATTGCGTAATCGTATGAGCACGTCGATCCAGGCGAGATCGTGCCGGGTATAGCGACGATGGCCATTCTGGGCTCTCCCGACTGGCTCAAGCAGCCCGATGCGCTCATAGTAGCGCAAGGTATCGATACTCAGCCCCGTAAGTTCCGCAACCTGTTGAATAGTCAGTTCTGTTTCCATGCCACAAGTATAGAACCTGGAGTCCACTCCAGGTCAAGGGGTTGCCAGGTAATTTTCAAAGAAATACATCAATACCCTTGCCAGGAGGCGGAGAGGGGAGATACACTGGAAGCAATGATGAGGAAACGTAGAGGGAAGGCACCACTTTCACTCATAAAAGAGGAGATATCTCACATGAACACGGCCTATATTCTCCTGGTTGACGATGATCTCGCACTGTTACAGGCCCTGCCGCACGCCATCTCACTTCGGATGAGCGGAGTCCAGATCCAGACAGCAGCCGAAGCGTCCACCGCACTCTCACTCCTGCAAGAACAGGAATACGATGCCATCGTGAGCGATATCAAGATGCCCGGCATGGACGGGTTGGAGTTGCTCGACAGGATTACTGAACGGCATCCAGATACTCCTGTGCTGCTCATTACCGGGCATGGGGAACACGACCTGGCTATTCGAGCCATCCGTGGCGGAGCCTATGATTACATCCTCAAGCCAATTGATCGTGATGATTTTATCGCTTCATTGCAGCGAGCGTTGCACACTCGTCAATTGCGACGGCAGATCGAGGTGCAGCAGCGTGCCTTAGAGTGGTATGCCCTCTCTCTGGAGCAGCAAGTCGAACAACGAACTCGTGAGTTGACGGCCACCAATACCAGTAGAGACGCGTTGCTCCACATAGTCGCCCATGAGTTGGCTTCCTCTCTGACAAGCCTGAAGGGCCTCATACAGGTGGTCGACCGACAACTCCAACGAGCTGACCAGGTGGAGAAGATTCGCCACACCGTGGAAGAGATCACTCATTCCATGGGTCGTTGGGAACGGATTGTGCAGGATTTACAGGATACCTCGCTCATCCACACTCACCACTTCGTCTTGCACCGGAGATCTTGTGATCTGGTCGAACTGTGCCGGGAGATCCTTGCAGAATTTACAGCAGGCGGAGGAACAGTCCCCATCTATGAAGTGCTCGATACGCCGCTGGAAGCGGATGTGGACCCGGAGCGGATCAGCCAGGTGCTCCTCAATGTGCTCTCTAATGCACGCAAGTATTCGCCGCCAGAAGCGCCAATCACAGTTCAGGTGCGACGGAGAGGAATGGAGGCCATCATCGCGGTGCGAGATCAAGGGGTGGGCATTCCAAAGGAGCAGCTTGCTCGCATCGCCGAGCCATTTTATCGTGTGCCTGGAATCGACGTGCAAACCGGGTTGTCGACAGGATTAGGATTGGGACTTTATCTCGTCCAAACGATCGTGGAGCAGCACGGGGGACACCTGGAAGTCCAGAGCCAGGAGGGACATGGCAGCACATTTTCCATCGTGCTTCCCGGCTCATCCCCAAAGCATTCATTGTAAATTGTCTCGATTGCTGCTATGCTTCTTTAATAGAGAAGAAGAGAAGCTGAGAACGAGGCTTTTGCTGTTCCCAAGGAGGAGTTGCCTGTGGAGACGCTGCTAGCCATTTCACGCTCACTCATTTCCTGGCATCTCGATCCTTTTGTGGTACTCGGCCTGCTGGCAATGCAGGGTCTCTATCTGTTCATGGTAGAGCGCCTCTGGCGAAAAACTGGCACGTCGAACAGGCGAGCGATGTGGTTCTGGTCGCTGGGAATCTTGACACTTTTCGTTGCCCTTGAATCGCCACTTGATAGCATCGGTGAGCGTTCTCTCCTTCTGGTTCATATGATGCAGCACGAACTCCTGTTCAGCGTTGCACCGCCACTGCTCTTGCTCGGACTTTTTCCACGCCTGGTGACTCCACTCACACGACCGGTTCTGAAGCCGCTTCTGCGCACCCGTTACACCCATCGACTGTTACAAGTGTTCTTCTCGCCATACTGTACGCTGGTTCTCTGGCTCCTCCTCCTCTACGCCTGGCATCTCCCAGCGCTCTACCTGCTTGCATTGCGTTCCAGCAGTATCCACATCCTGGAACATCTCTGCTTCGTGGTCGTGGGTACGCTCTTCTGGCAACAGATCATCGAGCCGGTACCGGGCCTGGTCAAGATGCGGCCATGGGCCAAAATCATATACCTGGCAGTCGGGCAAATGGGTTTGATCCCTCTTGTTGTCGTGCTTGTTTGGTCGCCCAGCGTGCTGTATAGCTATTATGCAGGCAGAACCTGGCAGTGGGGCATCACTGCTCTATTCGATCAGCACGTAGCGGGGCTACTCATGATGGGGAGTGAGATGCTCGTAGCACTCACGGCCGTTGGATGGATCACCTTGAAAGCACTGGCATTTGTCCACTGGCAGGAGGGACGACCACGGCCTCCTGCCAGTGGACAAATGCACATAGATTGACAAACATCGTCATATGCGTGTATAACCTGGAGTATCGCGTATACTGCATCAGTGGGTATACGGCGTTGGGAAACTGAATGGCGCCATCCGTTGTGAAAACCGCCCTTTCAGTCTTTTCTGTACATCGTCCTTATGAAGAGCCTATAGGGAGAAAAGGAGCACATCCATGGCAACACAGAAGGGTATGCAGTTGATGCAACCATGGAACCCTATCTGGGCCGAAACGGCAAACCGACACAACTGCTCAATGTTTCCTACGGTGCTCTTCCGATCGATACGGCCTTTGTTGGCAAAGCCAGTCAAAACACCGTTTCGATGCCAGAGCATGGGATGGCGTGGTCCTACTCTGGCAAGAATGCAACCCAGGGGCATTTTGCGCTCCAGGCCGGATAACCGATGAAGCTTCAAACCCTGCGAAGACACCTTATTGCTGTGAGCGGAGCCATCTTCGTGGTGCTCCTGCTGGTCGTTATCACCCTGGCGAGCCGTTCCCCCCATCTTATCTCAGCACTTGCCGGGGGACTGTTGCTCGCAGCAGGTTTCATCGTCATGACCCCATCTCAGCTCCAGATGGCGGCGACACTGAGCGTGGTCGTGAAGAATATGGCCAGGCAGAGAACCCAGCAGACCAACTCGTCACAGGTGCGCCTGGCGGCGGTTCTCTTCGCTCTTGGCTACCTGGTGTTCTATCTGCCCGTTGCTCTGGGACTGGGACTGATCGCATGGCTGCTGGGTCAGTATGCCTGGATCTTGATGGTGGTGGGGGGACTGATCGCACTGATCCTGGGGTTGGCGGTTCTGGGCATCCTGCGTTCCTCCTTCCTGGCACGCTGTCGTGGTCCGCTCTGGCTGGTGCGCACAGGGCGCGCCTCGTTTCAGTATCCATTTCGGGCTGGGATCGCCTTTGGTCAGTATTGTGCCTCCTGTTGTGGTCCATACGTCTACGGGCTCACCGTGCTGGCAGGAGCAACCGCCACCTTCTGGCTGGGCAGTGGATTGGTCATGCTCTATGCGATTATCATGGTCATCCCCTTCCTACTGCCGATCCTGTTGAGCCCCGACGTCTACGCTACCGTCTCGGATCACTTGCAGGGCCTGACACGACACATTGGTCGCGCGACAGGCTATATGCTCGTTGGGCTCGGTGTTTTGCTCATTCCTGTGGCGGTGTTGCTGGCAGAACGCTGACCGTTAAGGTGCTTCTTCAATCAGGAACTCCACTACCAGGGTTGGATTGTAGTTGAGCAGGATGTCCTGCTCAACTACAATCGCGTGTACTTAAAAAGTATGGGGATATGATGCAAACCGCGCTTAAGCCCAGTTCCGCATCAGGCTCAGGCATTTGCTGTATCAGCAGTTTGCTCTTGCTTCTGCTCGACGAACTCGCCCTCGATCATGATCTGGACCTCGTCGCTGACGACCCACTTACCATCGAGCAGCATATTGAACGTCAGACCGAAATCCTTCCGATTGATCTGGCCCTGGGCACTATAGGCGATTCGGTGGCCCATCATGGGGTCATTGAATTCCCCATATCGCACTACAGAAAGCGTCACCGGCCGAGTGTTGCCCTTGATAGTCAGGTTGCCAGTCATCTTATAACGATCCTTTCCGGTCGTTTCGATCCTGGTGCTTTTGAAAGTGATCGTCGGATAGGTGTTGACTTCCAGAAAATTCGACGACCGCAGGTCGTTGTCCCGGTTCTCGTTGTGGGTCCGGACACTTGCCGTCTGTATGATGACTTCCACCGCTGACGCTTCGGGGTTGTCGGGGTAGATACTGCCAGTGGCGCTGACTTCGGTAAAGTGTCCGCGCACCGTCATCATGCCCAGGTGCTTAGCGGCGAACTCAACTTGCGTGTGGAAAGGATCAAACTGCCAGATGCTTTGAGTATTGCTTTCCTTTTCAGAATGGGTTGTCATTCGATTTCCTCCTTCAGTTATCTGATAACTGTTGCTTAATGAACAGCCGTCGTTTATAATTTTAAGACTTGATGGGAGCAGAGGCAATAAGCAATCATGTCCTTTTGTTGCTTAAGGAACAAAAGACCAGAAGTGTTGGGAAAAGAACTTCCTTTCCGCACTGGCGAAGGAACCTTCGATCTAGTTGCTTGCCTGTCCGCAACAAGAGACCACCAGCATAGAACTGGCAAGCAGAAAGCAAGAGCAGAAACGATGGCAACACCGCCCAAAGGCAATGACTTACGTGTTCGGCGCACACGACAACTGTTACAACATGCCTTTCTGGAACTGATGGAAGAGAAAGGGTTCTTAGCTATCAGCATTCAGGACATCACCGAGCGAGCAACGGTCAATCGCGGCACCTTTTATGCCCACTTTGCTGATAAATATGCATTGCTGGACTTGCTCATCCGTGAGCAGTTTCAACAGGTGGTGGCAAGCAAGCTCCCCTCAACGTCCCGCTGGGAAAGCGGAACGCTGCGTGTGCTCATTCTGACGGTGCTCGACTATTTTCAAGCGTTCCATAGCCACTGTCAGCCAGCCGATACCATTGCTCCTCTCTTTGAGCGGTCGGTCCAGAATGAACTGATGGAACTGCTGTTGACCTGGCTCAAGCAGGTTCCCGACGCCGAGAAACGGTGGCGCGTTCCGATCGAAACGGTCGCGCTGGTCGTCAGTTGGGCCATCTTCGGAGCAGCCGTCAAATGGAGCCAGGGGACGAGCGCAATGTCGGCGAAACAGATGGCCGATAATATCTTGCTCGTGATTACCGAAGGAGTGGCGCACCTCACCCCGGACACATGACAGATGCAGCACTGAAGCCTGTTCTGGGTGCTTACCGCGAAGGCAGGGACATTATGATATCTCACCAGCATTATTGCTTTCTTGTCCATGATCTCACCAGGGTGAGAATTGGGCCAGGAAAAAGGAGGAAGACAGCTATGTTCACAGCATATCCCGGCATCACTAATCCCCTCGTCCACACATATTCCATCGTGGCCCGCGACCCTCACACTGGTCAAATAGGCGTCGCCGTGCAATCGCACTACTTCTCTGTTGGATCGATCGTCCCCTGGGCCGAGGCAGGCGTGGGAGCGGTCGCGACGCAGTCTTTTGCCAATGCAGACTATGGACCGGAAGGGCTGGCCCTCATGCGGCAGGGACTGAACGCAACACAGGCGCTGGACATCTTGCTCAAGCAGGACGAGGAACGTGAGATCCGCCAGGTCGCCCTGGTGGATGCGCAGGGAACTGTCGCCGTTCACACCGGGAACAGGTGTATTCCTGCTGCCGGCCATCTGATAGGAGACAATGTCTCTGTCCAGGCGAACCTGATGGTGAATGACGCGGTCTGGCCCGCGATGAAACGGGCATACGAGGGGGCTAGAGGAGATCTGGCGGACCGCATGATCGCCGCGCTTGAAGCAGCCCAGGAGCTCGGCGGAGACCTCCGTGGGCAGCAGGCGGCGGCCCTGCTCATCGTCTCAGGTGAACGGCAGCAGAAGCCGTGGTATCGGTGCCTGTTTGATCTTCGTGTCGACGATCACCCGCGCCCGGTCGAGGAGCTCAAACGCCTCGTCTCTCTGCGCAAGGCCTGGCTGCTCTTTGAGCAGAGTAACGAGCTGGCTCACACACAGCACATCGATGAGGCGGTGAGTGTGCTCAAGCAAGCGATCGCGCTTCAACCGGACCTCGCAGAACTCAAGTTTCGAGGCACCGAGATCCTATTCCTGGCAGGCCTCCCGCAAGAGGCGCTCGCCATGTTCCGTGACGTCTTTGCACAGGAACCTGCCTGGGCGGAGATGGTTTCGCGCCTGGCATCGGTCGGGCTGCTGCCCAACGATCCAACACTGCTCAAGTTCATACTGGATCAGCGCTAATTTCGCCCATCGCTGGTTTTTTGACGAAAACTGATCGACAGGATGATGCTAGTATAGCATGGAGGCGGCCTGACACAAGCGTTTCCGAGAGCCTGTGCTCAACGAGTACATCACTGAGGCTCTCGGAATTGCTTTGGTTGAGAGGACAAACAGGAGATCCTGACTGGTAGATCACCATCAATGGTTTCTTCAAGATTCCTCCGTAATACATGGAAGAGAGGCCAGACGGTCTACACTGGCTGGTCATCATGTTCGGGAGGAACTATTACATCTTCGTAGATGTCATCGACGGACACACGAACATGGACACTGACTAATTCCACTTCGTCACCTGGACCGAAGGCATGAAATGTCCAGAACGAGTTTTTCTCGCGTCGAAATACCTCGACCGCCTGCCGTTGGGTGTCAATCAAAACATACTCCTGTATGGTTGGGCGCTCCCGATAATAGGCGAACTTGCGACCTCGATCATACGCCTCTGTCCCTGGGGAAAGGACTTCGACTATCAGACGGGGTGAACGGACCATGTCGCTCTGTCCGCGATCACGCTCATCGCAACTCACAGAGGCGTCTGGATAGACATAGCGTGTCTCCGAGATGCGTACTCGCAGGTCGGAATTATAGACACGACAGGGGCTACCTCGTAACAATCGACGAAGGGTACTGGTCACATTCACCCCGATCGTTGCGTGATTGGCCGTTCCCCCTGCCGGCATCCTCACGTACCCATCGATATATTCATAACGTGTCTCAGTGCTGGTACGGTCAAGCTCGAAATAGTCTTCAACCGTCATCAAAGGATGGTGTGGTAAGGCCATCGTCACCCTCACTTTCCTGGTATCGTTGTCTCTGCCGATTCTTGAGAATTCTCGTGTTTCCTTATCGTACCTTCCTTAATAGTATACGACACTACATTCTCACAGTATTCCATCACGTTCCCGCCCGAGTTTAGAAGCCATCTGAAAAAGTGGTAGAATCGAGGAGAGAATAAGGGTACGAGAAAGGATCTTGAATTATGGCTATTCGAGTGTGTGTAGCAGGCGCGACAGGCTGGACCGGCAGGGCAGTGACGGGCGCCATCTTAGGATCAAGCGAATTTCAACTTGTCGGTGCCATTGCTCGCCGACAAGTTGGAGTAGATATTGGGGAAGCACTCGATCATGGGAGAGCCAATGTGAACATCGTCGCCTCCCTAGAAGAGGCGCTGGCGGTACCAACAGATGTCCTCATTGACTACACCGGACCTGATGTGGTGAAGGACCACGTTCTGGCAGCACTGGACAAAGGCGTACGGGTGGTTGTTGGAACATCTGGGCTGACAGCGAGCGATTACGCAGACATTGAACAAAGAGCAAAGGCCCGAAAGCTCGGGGTCATTACGGCGGGAAACTTCTCCATTACGGCAGCCCTGGCAAAGCATTTTTCCTTGATTGCGGCTCAATACCTGCCCTCTTGGGAGATCATTGATTATGCGAGTGCTGCAAAAATTGATGCTCCCAGCGGGACAACACGCGAACTAGCTGAAGAACTGGCAACCATCTCCCAGAACCAATTGGGAGTTTCTCTTGAAAATACGCATGGTCCAAAAGAAGCCCGTGGGGCAACAATCGACGGGACACAAGTTCATTCCATACGCCTGCCAAGCTATGTGATTGCGTTTGAAACGATTTTTGGGTTACCCGATGAGCGCCTGAGTATTCGCCACGATGCCGGGTCTGGTGCGCAGCCGTATGTGAGTGGCACGCTGCTTGCAGCACGGAAAGTGCTAGAGGTGAGTGGACTGGTGCGCGGATTAGATCGGCTCCTTTTTCATTTATAACGCGATGGCGAAAAATCAGGCGGCACACTACTCTGTCTCTCGCCGGGTTTAATGCGTGTTTGGTGCCATAGTATTGAGAGGCTGCGCAAGTGTATCGGCTAGCTTGCGCATATTCGCACCGATCGTAGCGAGTTCTTGTGGCGCAGCGGGCTGCTTGATGAGTCTATCACAGTACATCGCCAGTTCCAGGAGCCGCTCGTGGAGGATCATCCAGGCACCATAGCGATGCGGCAATATATTGCCCGCCCTGTACATCTCGAAGCTCGGGCCAGCCATTTTACCCGGCTGCCCAGGACCTAGAGGCAACCGCGTAAGTAGCTCACCCAGAGGCTTGATAAGCAGGAACATCGCGTCTACCGCCACATTGCTCAAGGTGGTCAGCTCTTCTTCGCTCTCCGTCCCGTGAATGAAATATCGGATGAGCACTTGCAAGAGCACCTGATAGCTCGCGTTGAAAAGCTCTGAGACCCCGGCTGTCAAGGGATCGGAAATCAGCGTGAAATCGCTCGTGTCGCTGGGAGGGCGGACGTAGGCAGCTACAGCAGGGCGTGCAGGTTCAAAGCCTGGGTCCTGCTCTTTGAACTGACGATATTCTTGAGCAATCTGAAGGAATTTGCCATAGTGGGCCTCGTGCCAATCCCCGCGCGCACCCTCTCCCTGCTCGATAATAGTCTCAATGGCTTTGACCGCCGAGGCCAGATCGGTGACCGGGATGAGTTCGGACCACGCAAAGTGCTGCTGCCTCGCTTGCGCCCGAGGCGGACCGATAAAGACCTGCTGTTCGCCGTACTTGTCCACGAGGTGTCGGAATCCTTGCTCAATCCCTCGGTAGAGATGCCCAACTGTGGCGAAATCCTGCGCTTCGGGTACGATTGGCCCATCATCGATGGTCAGACTGGGTTTGGGAATAGCAAGTACTTCGAATTCCGGCGCGTCCTGCAGATCCATGCCCTCAGGCCGCTCCAGGAACAGAAAGTGCTGCAAGGCATCAAAGCCAAAGGGCAACAGGGCCAGTTGGATTCCGGGAGGATAGTACCGGGCATGCTGAGGGAAGTTTGGCCGACCAAAGAACGGGATCGATCCGATGGAGGAGAGCAGATTGTTCACCAATGTGAGATGGAGCATTTCCTGCGTGACCACAAGGGAGACCAGGCGCTCCCAGCGTTTGATCGCTTCCAATTGCGCCGCTGTGACGCCCTCACTCACGTCGCGCTTCAAACTAAAGGCGGCGAACAGGTACTGGCACATGATCATATGCTCTAATGACGCGGCCTCAGAAAGCATGTAAATCAGTTCTTCCCGATCCTCAATCACAATGGGATTTTCTTTCGTCACAGACGTCTTCTTCTTTGCTAGTTTGCTATTCAGACAACATCAGTGTTCGCGCCCGGCTTCTCCCCACGCCATTTCCCCTTCCATTATAACTTCTTTTCCCCTTCTGTGTAAACGTCGTCGCGTGGACCCGTAGAGGCATGCCTTGCGTGTGCCGTGCGTCCCCCGTGTTCCGGGTGCCTTTCGGTCCAGGGAACGCTTCCTAATTGTGGGACACCCGGCATTGTGAGCGACTCGGCATTGTGGGCCACTCGGCACACGCAAGGCATGCCTCTACGGGAACGTCCGCCCCGACGCCAGGGCGGACGTTGCTCTCCCAATCGGTTCCGGGGGGAAGAACGTCATCGCCTTCCCCGCCGTTGTGATCGTTGATGTCATCCTATAGTCATCTACCCATGTATTACCCGTTGGGGTGATCTGTCCCACCCAGCCAGAAGTAATGCCCTTGCACTGAGTGGCCCCAGTGGGGATTGCCGCCGACATTCTCTCCGTTGACAACCTCGAAGAAATTGAGAACGGTACCGGGAGAATAACTCGCGATGAGGGTGGACTGACTTGTAGGTGCTGCTCGGACATTGAGGCCATTGGAGGCCGTCACCGTGCACGTCTTGAGTGATGGAGCGATTGATGGGATGAAAAGAACCTGTCCGGGAAAGATGTGGTCCGGGTTATTGCCGATTACCTGTCGATTCGCATCGTAGATCGCCTGCCATTGATTGGCGTTGCCATAGGCCTGTTGCGCGATGGAAGAGAGCGTATCTCCCTGTTGAACGGTATAGTAAGAATTGGGTGTCGGTGAAAGGATCGGAATGTAGAAGACTTGTCCAGGAAAGATGTGGTTTGAGTCGCTGCCGATGACCTGTCGGTTCGCATCGTAGATCGCCTGCCATTGATTGGCGTTGCCATAGGCTTGTTGCGCGATAGAAGAGAGCGTATCTCCCTGCTGGACCGTATAGTAAGAACCGGGTGTCGCCTGAGCCATAGAAGCCTCCTTCTCTACTCTTGAGATCAATCTTTAGCGTTTCCTCTGAAGCGCGTTATGCGGCGTCGCTGCTATGCAGCAACATCACAGACTGACTTGACGGATCGCTTGCGTGTTGTTCCCTTCCGGTGTTGTTGATCACTGCTCTCCCTGTTGGCACCTCTACTAGTATACCTGTAAATTCTGAAAAGTCAATATATATACATTATATATGCAGGGTAATTGATCCGTAGAGGCACGCCTTGCGTGTGCTGAGGGCCTTTCATTGCCGCACTCAAACTGGGAACCCCATTTTTGCTGCGCCAAAAAGTTGCCACGAAGAAGCAAATTCAAGAGCTGCAGGAGCAAGCACAGGGACTCACCGAGGAGAAAGATTTTTGAGGCTTCTGGTTTTTCGTGACAGTGTGGGCTTACAAGCCTCGTTAATTATCTCCATTCCTACAGATGGGATTCATTATTTGCACTCAGGGATCTAACCAATCGACCCCTGTAGGGGCGCGGTTCACAAGCCCGCTGCTCTCCCCAGGCCCGCTGCTCTCCCCAGGCCGATCCACGGGTTGTAGACGGCAGTGCTGGCCGAACGGTGCGGGCTTGTGAACCGCGCCCCTACATCATATCTATACATTGATATAGAAGGTGGTTGCTGCTTGTTTACTGCAAAATGGTGAACCTCACCTCATTCCTACGAACAGGTTGACATTACTGGTATCCAGACCCGCATCTCCCCCGGCTGGCGATTATCCCAGGCGTAGTAAGGAATAGCCACCAGTGTATAGGGATGGTGCTTTGCCGGTGTGGCACGATACAGTTCCCCCGCCCAGTCCTCAACCTCTAGAACTGAGGCACTTCCTTGAATAACGACGATGCCACCTGACAGTGTGGAGTCAAAATGGTGCTCCAGCTTTCCTGCCTCTGGTAGGCGAATACGATGGAGAGGTACAGCATTATCGACCTCCTCCAGACAATAGAGTAATGGCCCTCGTTGCAGTGCAACGTAGCCGTTGTCATCCCGAATATCGGGATGAGCCTGGATGCGCTGGATCGGCATATCCAGCTTGAGAGCCACGTGGTCACCCGTTTGCCAGCGTCGCGCAATCCGCACATAGCCTTTCCGGAGATTCTGCTCAAGGGGAAATTCCTCGCCATTGACCTCCACAGACGCCCTGTTGCACCAACCTGGAATACGCAGGTTCAGCGCGAACTCAGTGGACTGTTGTGTCTCGATATTCAGCAGGATAGCACCATCCCAGGGATAGGCTGTTTCCTGGCGTAGCGTTATCTGCTGAGCGCCCACGGCTATAGCACTTGTGCTTTGCAGGTACAGATGTATCATAATCTCCGTCTCATTCACACCATAGACATATTGTCCTAACGAAGCCAGGAGGCGTGCAATATTAGGTGGACAGCAAGCGCATCTAAACCAGGGTTGCCGGTGGTGTCTGCCACGGCTCTCCAGGGGGTTTTCATAAAAGAAAGACTTGCCATCCAGTGATATGGCGCTCAGGATACCGTTATAGAGTACGCGCTCAAGCACATCGGCGTAGCGACGATCGGTATCGAGTTGCAGCAAGCGGTGGCACCAGAATGCCAGACCAATGGCCGCGCAGGTCTCCGCATAGGCTGTGTCATTGGGCAGGTCATAATCTGCTGTGAACCCCTCGTTATCTGCTGAAGGCCCGATACCTCCTGTGATATACATCCGCTTAGAACTGAGGTGTCTCCAGAAGCCCTCGCAGACTGCCAGCCAGGACTCATCATCCAACTCCCTGGCCAGATCTGCCAGAGCGCTATAGAGATACATCGCCCGCACGGCATGACCCACGACCTCGTGCTGCTCGCGAATGGGCACATGGGATTGATTATACTCATAGCTACGTGCCCAGAAATCAGCAGGGTCCTCGCCACGTGCACGCGCTTCGCTATCAAAATAATGCGGTGGCCCGTTCTGTCCGCGCTCCTCGACGAAGTAGCGAGCCAGATTAAGGTAGCGTGCTTCTCCTGTCGTCCGATAGAGCTTAATCAGTGCCAGCTCAATCTCCTCGTGCCCGCAGTAGCCACGGCGCTTCCCTTCCTCACGGCCAAAAGTGGTATCGATATAATCCGCATAGCGGCATACTATATCCAGCAGCGTGCGTTTGCCTGTCGCCTGAAAGTGTGCTACTGCCCCTTCGATCAGATGTCCGGCGCAGTAGAGTTCGTGCCAATCGCGCAGGTTCGTCCAGCGTTTCTCCGGCTCTACTGCTGTGAACCAGATGTTGAGATAGCCATCGGGCTGCTGGAAGGAAGCGAGAAAAGTAATTGTCTTATCAACCAGGGCTTCGAGCGCCGGATCGGGATGGACGGCCAGGCTATAGCTTGCTGCTTCCAGCCATTTTGTGATATCCGATTCCCAGAACAGGAATGGAATACGTCCCTTTTCCGGCTGCCAATCGTGTTTATAGCTAACAAAATATCCCTTCTGTTCCATTTGTTCATAAATATGAAACAAGGTGCGGTCACGTAGTGTTTGCAGTCGAGGTGCCCAGAACGTATCCTCGATAGTAACTGCATGATGTGCAACGGGAGATGAGCCGCGTCGTGCCTCCGATAATGCTTCAGAAGACGACAAGGATAGCTGGTCCATAGGAAATCCTTTCTCTAGATAAAGATGGAAAGTGAGCGTTGATTATGCTTTCACTGCGCCGGCGGCCAGGCCACTGACGTAATAGCGCTGCAGGAGCAAAAACAAGACCAGGCACGGCAGCATAGAGATTGTTATCCCTGCCTGAATCATACCCCAGTCAATCGCGCCGTACTGCCCGCTGGAAGCGTTCAATAGCATGATAGGGAGCGTAAACTTGCTGCTATCTGTCATAAAGATCAAGGCAGCCAGGAACTCGTTCCACGAATTAAAAAAGGCGAAGAGGCCAACAGTAATAATGCCCGGCATCACGACCGTAAGCATAACCCGGTAGAGAATACTCCACGAGGAGCACCCATCGATCAGCCCGGCTTCCTCGATCTCTCTAGGTACGCTATCAAAAGCGTTACGCATCACAAAGATACCGAAAGGGAGCTGAAAAGTGGTGTAGACCAGCATCAATCCAAGCAGTGTATTTTGCAGGTGCAAGGTGTGTAGTACCAGGAAGAGCGGGATAAGGATCGATTGAAAAGGGATCATCAACGTCGCCAGGATCGTAATGAACAGGCCATCCTTCCCGCGAAAGCGGAAGCGCGAAAACCCATAGCCTCCCAGAGTACTGAGAATGATAGTGCAGATGACCGTACCCAGTGCCACGACTGTACTATTAAAAGTATAGATGGAGACGCCATCGCCGAAGAGCGCCAGGTGTTGATAGTTGCCCCACGACAACTGTGATGGTAAAAAAGTCGGAGGGGATGCCGATGCTTCTGCAGGCGGTTTCAACGAGGTGATCATCGTCCAGACAATCGGCGCAAGAAAGATGATCGCAAATGCGCTACAGGTGACATAGTAGCCTGTCCGCAGCGCAGCGCGCGTCTGCCTGTGTGGATAGAGAGTCATAGAACGCACTTTTTTTCTCCTTCCTTGAGCCATTAATCTTCAGGGGTGCCACGCATAATGAATAACTGCACCACGTTGATAATCAGTAAGATAAGCAACAGTGTGATAGATAATGCGCCGGCATACCCCAACTGAAAATTTGTGAATCCTGCCTCGACAATGCGCATAACGGTTGTAAGCGTCTGATTTGCTGGCCCGCCGTGTGTCATGATATAGAAGTGATCGAAGGCGAGATAGGAACCCGTCACGATCAGGACAAGAATCAAGGCAAAAGTGCGGCGCAGCAAAGGAAGCATAATGGAGATCAATTGTCTCCAGAAGCCAGCTCCATCTACCCGCGCGGCCTCGTACAACTCTGTGGGGATCGCCTGCATGCCAACAAGAAAAAGGAGCATTGCAAAGCCGCCCGTTTTCCATACAATCATGATAACCACCGCCATGAGGCCGGTTCTCGCGTCGTTAAACCAGGCTATCGGTGCCCGTATAAGATGCAGGTAGTTCAGGAGACCATCGATCGCCCCCACCTGGTCATTGTAGAGCCAGGTCCAGAGAAAGCTGGCGGTTCCCAGTCCAATGACAACTGGCAGGAAGTAGGCGGTGCGGAAAAATCCGACGCCCTGGAGTGGTCGCTGAACAAGCAAGGCGAGGATGAAGCCAAGCAGGCAGATCAGGGGGCAGACAATGAGCGTATATTCGGTAGTAAAGGTCAGGCTGCCCAGAAATACCTGGTCTTTCGTCATCGCGAGATAATTCTGGAAGCCGATGAAGTGTACTTCCCCAAAGATTGTCCAATTGTTAAGAGACATCCAGGCGGTGAGCGCGAGTGGCAGAAGAAAGAAGCAACTGACAAACACGACACTGGGCAGGACAAAGAGCAACCCTGCTCTTTGACGTCTGCGCATCATCCTGGATGCGGAAGCTGTACGCCTGGTTCCGGCCTTCGTAGGCTCAGTAATGGCAGACGAGGCCATAGCTCTAGAACTCCTCTCTAAAATACCGGGAGGTGTATCCATGAGTCATCCCGGTATCTGAAACGTCATGCGCCGCAGGCGCACCACTCCTGATGAAGTTATACGCGACCTCAGAAGATACTGCTGGCAAACCCCTTTTCTCTGACTCCTCGCTGCTGCGCAGCTCGCCTCTGTTTGTGTTGTGTGATGGCTGGGAAGCGGCCCGGGGCCGCTTCCCAGCCATCACACAACACTCGTTACGAAGCGCCGGAGGCGCTGAGGAATCAGGAAGAAACGACCTGAAGAGTTACTGGGATAACTCATGTTGAACTCAGTATCTGCGCAAACTGTTGTTGCGCGGTACTCATCGCCCCATCGATGTCCCCGCCAAAGACAGCTTTCTGGATCATAGTAGCCCACGGACCATTGTTGTCGTTGATCAATTGATTCTCGTGAACACTATAGACGGTTTTCCCGAGGCTCATCTGGTGGGAAATGAGGATATAGCGTGTATCGAGCTGGCTGTACTTATTAGTCGCCAGGTCCGTGCGTACGGGGATACTGCCATTCTTGGCGAACTGCTCGATCTGTGTAGTATCACTCAGGCACCAGTTGATGAAATCAAATGCCTCATTAACATGTTGTGAGCCCTTAGGAACGCCGATGACATCCCCGCCTGCAAAGGAAGAAGTATTACTGCCATCTTTTGAGGGCAACGGGGCTACTCCGAAATTAATTTTCGGATATTGTTGTTTTAAAGTGCCTACCGCGAAGGCACCAGCTCCTTGCATGCCGACTTTGTCAGTGGTGAAAGGGGTGAAGAAGTTAGTACCGGAGTCCGCCTTGGCCGAAGGGGGAACATCACCGGCCAGCCACATACGACGATAGAAAGAGAGGGCATCTTTGAGCGTCGGATTAGGTGAGACCGTTGCCTGTGTTCCCTCTGAGTTCAAGATATCTCCTCCACTGGCCCAGACATAGGGCATGAAGGTGAAGATATTACATCCTCCACACGAGCCGGAGAAGTAAAAGCCGTAGTAATCTTTCCCTAATGCCCGGATCTTAGCTGCATCTTGCTCAATCTCGGCCCATGTTTTAGGGGGCGAGTTGGGATCAAGGCCAGCCTTTTTGAAGAGATCCTTGTTATAGAGCAAAAAGGAACTCTCCGCGCTGAAAGGGAGGGCGTAGATCTTCCCCTGGTACGTAGAGAGACGGACATGTGAAGGGCTCAATTGATTGAAGAAAGGAAGGGCTTTAGCTTTATCGGTGATATCTGTCATCTGCCCATTAGCAGCAAAGGCTGGCAAAAAGACGAGATCGATCCCGACAACGTCAGGCGGAGTTCCAGCCGCCGAGGCGCTGGCGAACTTGGTCACGAAATTGTCGTTTGGAATGATCGTTAGCTTGACCTGGTTTGTATGGCCTTTGTTGTATGCTGCTGCTAGCGGCTGCACAAAAGTCTGGTCGGCAGCACGTATCCAGAATGAAATGGTCACGGGACCGCTGGAACTCCCGCCGGAGCCAGGCGTACCACACGCTGAGAGAAATAGCAACAACATGCCAGGAAAAAGTACAGTGAGTGTGCGGACGAATTGACGTATCTTCATAGATCGCTTGTCCTTTCATACTGATCTGTATAACTGCAGCTGTACGTACATATCCATTGCAAGAATCTGTAGATGACCACCTCCTTCCGATCTAATTCCTGTGTGCGGGGACACTCGAATCGCGGATAACCAGGCTGCATGGCAGGCGAACGATACCCGAACGGACCTCGCCCTCCAGCAGGGCGAGCAGGTATTTACCGGCGTAGCGCCCCACCTCGGTTAAATTCATATCTACTGTTGTCAGTGCCGGACGGGTCGCGCAAGCAATTGGCTCCCAGTTGTCGAAGCCGACCACGGCTACGTCATCTGGAATCCGCACTCCACGCTCGCGCAATGCCTCAACCGCACCGCGTGCTAACTGATCACTGCCACAAAACAGGGCATCGATTGATGAGTCCTGCTCAAAGAGGTACTTTGCCGCTGTGTATCCCCAACTCTCCTGCCAGGGGCCAGAGAGGACACGGTGTTCAGGAACTTGCAATCCGTGCTCGGCCAGCACCTGGCGCATGGCTCTTTCCCGCAAGTGAACGGCTTCAAAATAACTGGGACCGGTAATATGGGCGAATTGACGGCGGCCCGCTTGTACGACGAGGTGCTCCGTCGCAAGCCGCGCTCCCTGCTCATCGTCTGGAAGAACGCTGAGCGTATTGGGATCTGTCGCCTGCGCAAAGGCGTACACCACGGGAATCGGAACCCTACCGACATCGATGGGGGGACGTGGATCTTCTCTCCGAGCCGATACGATAATACCATCAATCTGGCGCGATAAAAGCAATTCGATCTGCTGCTGTTCACGCATCTGATCGCGTGAGTTGCAGAGGACCGCGCAGACTGGACGAGAACCAAAGGCATCCTCTATCCCTGTTAAGAGTGGAATGCTGAAACGTCCATAATTATCCGTCGTTAGCACACCGATCATAACCCCTCGTTGTGAGATAACGTCCAACTCCAACTCCCGGAAGCGAAACCCCAGACGCCTGGCCTCTGCTCTTACGCGCTCACGCGTTTCCAGGCGCAGCTTGCCACGACCATTCATGGCTTTTGATGCAGTGCCAATGGTGACACCGGCTGCACGTGCAACATCTTGCAGGGTCACGCTTTGTGGTGACGGAGGTAGGATAGGTATTCGGTCATCTCCAGAAAACGTCATAAGTGAGCTGTTAACCTTCTTTCCCCTCTATCAAAATAAGGAAAGTTTTTCCTTAGTAAATGAAAAATTTGCCTTTTCACTGCGAAGTGTACTAGAGATGAAGCGAAAAATCAAGAGAATTTAGCAGGCAGCCGCGCAGATACTTATGGGGACCTTTCGGTACATGTCCTGGGAGGAACAGAGCATCTCACAAAAGGTTTTCTTAAAATCAAGGAAAACTTTTCCTTACTTCAGAAACTGGTATGAAAAGCTGTGCTGTAAAAAAGGAATAGCGCAGAATACAAACACGCCTTGACAAGCTTTATAGCAGAAATTATGCTTAAGTATGGCGCAGCTTTCTTCTATAAAGGGACCGCTAATTGTCGTTTTGCTATCAGTGCGTGAAAGCGGTGTAACATGTCAGGAGTACCTGCTTCACTCTTTATAAGCTATGCTCGTGTGAATAGCTGCTTTGTAGATCGCCTTGAAGCTGATCTGCAAGTGTGCAATTTTTCGACGTGGGTTGATCGGCGTAACATTGAGAGCAATCAGCCCTGGAAGGACATTCTTCGCAATGCCATCGATCGCTGCGATGTCCTTTTGCTTATCCTCTCGCCAGCCGCGCTTCTTTCTTCTCAGGTTCGTATGGAGTATCATTATGCTCTGCAAACAGGCAAACCTCTCATTGCTCTCGAACATCAAACATGTGTGGAGCTTCCTCCTGAATTACATAACGTACAGCGCATCAGCTTTACGACAGATGCAAAACAAGGGTTGCAGAATCTTTTGATCGCATTAAGCCAGAGAGAGATGGTTGTACCTGCAAAAGTAAAAAGAACATGCAAGGCAAGGTACCGCATTACATACCGCACTACCTTGCGTGCAATGCGTAGCAGACATACAGGGCCGTCAGCGACGAAGCGCACTCTTATCCGTCTTTATAACAGCAGCATGGTAGCTCAGCATTTCAGGAACATGGAATTGAGTGCGGCTCTCTGGCAGCGCATACTACAGCACGATGTCGGCTTTCGTCAAGGCAATCTCGTTATTCAGTTGGAGCGACTGCGTGCAATGCTTCGCTCGCGCCATATACGGTATTTTCACGAACAGGCATGTTCAGCACAAGATGCTAAAGACTGGAGGAAAGCCGCTGGATTCTGGCAGGCGTTGCTCGAACAAGATGATCAGAACAGTGAGGCCCTGCAAGCCCTGGAGTACTGTTTGCGCACGCAGGGGAACAGGTCAGGCGCAAGTGGTGAATGGGAGCAGGCAATAAATCTCTGGGAGGCTCTACTTAAACTGAGGCCAGATGATGTTCAGGCGAAGAGGCAACTCGCGCTTGCCCAACATAATCAGGAGTACATACGGTACTATCAAGACGCAGAGCTGCTCATCGAAGACGACATGCTTCCTCTGGCAAAAACGATGCTGATCCGGCTCTATGCTGATGCTCCTTACTATGGCGATCCTCTGGAACTGGCACAGAAAGCAGGTATCACAGCCCCCATTCGCTCTCCCATTACGTTTGAGAAGGAAGAAGAAGAGAAACTGGTACGTGCACAAAGGGAAAAGGCAGAGCAAGAAGCACAGGCGCTAAAGGACGAAGAAGAAAATGCTCGATTGGCCCATCAGCAGGCGCAAGAAGCGAAACGTAGACAGGAGGAGCAGGCACAAGAAGCGGCACGTCAGCAGGCTCTATGGGAGCAAGAACTTAAACGTAGGCAGGAGCAGCAAGTAAAAAAAGACGAAGAGCAGGCAAGGCAGCTTGCTATCGAACAGGCAAAGAGGAGGGAACCTGCCTGGTTCATTCAGCGCGAACTCGAAACAGAACCTTTTGTCGTCTGGTGTAGTTGTTTCTTCCTATTGAGTGGCTCAGGTTCTGTCATCGGCATCGTCACACAATCCTGGTACTGGGCACTGGCCGCGCTGATTACTACCACCATTGTCGCCTATGCGCTTGGTCATCACCGTATCGTTCACCGTCTACCCAGACGGCTCCTGCCACGGGTAAAGCAAGAGACGCACTCGCTTTATAGAAAAAAGAGTGAAGAACCAGCTTCAACAACGATGTACACGGTTGTTGCGCTTGTCATTGTGGTGCTTTGTTGTCTCATCATCTTCAGCGTCATGCACTTTGTCGTGTTACCCCTCCGCTATAATTCGCAGCAGGTAGATCACTATCTATGGATGAGCCGTACTTCGTGGTTGGGTGGACAGATCAAGACTGGAGCGATTGAGGGCGCAATCCTGTCCCTTATTCTCACGATTGTATTTCAGGTGAGGGCACATACTTACGGCACCGCCTTTCTGAAAGCGTTAACCTATGGTTCCCTGATTACATTTTTCTGCTGGCTCATCAGTTCGGCGTGTGCGTTACTCCTTAATCTGGGTTGGGGCTTTAGTGGTGAGTGGCCCGTAAGTTTAATGGGCCTCCTCTTCGGTACAATGAGCGGGATTGGCCTGGGCAGCTC
>WNFY01001172.1_pt1 | contig 24621 bp, 53 predicted proteins | sample 5400091 | NCBI WGS metagenome assembly WNFY01 (sample SAMN13153364, study PRJNA577476) | soil metagenome | isolation source: 60 cm soil or saprolite under grassland replicate 1 | place: USA:California | collected 2016-06-15 | reverse complement strand
GCTATTGGTACGGGCGGAGTAGGAATCAATGGTGCTGGCTCAGGAGGGGCAGGGTCACTTACTGGGAATGGTAACAATGGTGTAGCTCCTGGAGGTGGCGGAGGCGGTCCGCATCAAGGTACGGGCTTTATTGGCGGTAAGGGCGCAGATGGCCAAATTAAAATTACTTATGGTGGAACCCGTACATTAGTATTATCTATTTCCGGTGTGGGCGGCGTTGACATATATGGTAATTCATACCCTGCTGGAGTACGCACCAATTATAGCCCATCTGATACTGGACTAACTGGTGGATATTTTGAGAAGCATATTAGATCAGTAGCCACTCAGGTAATAGCTAATGGTACTACACCAATATTTCCCGATTCTGATCCTAATGCGCCACTACTTTCGGACAGTGGAAGCGCATATAATACTGGTACTGGACTGTGGACATGTCCACGCCCAGGAATCTATATTCATACTGTCAGTTACGCTTCTAATGCCACTCTAGGAGTTAATGCTACTGTTGGTCTCCAGTTTATTAAAAGCGGAACTATTCTTGCAATTGAGCAGCGTTCATATCTTTCTGGAAACGCAGTAGATATGTGCGTCACATTGCAGGATTACTTCTTAGCCGGAGATACATTGTCACTCACTATTGGAACTAGTACTGGGTGGACAATGAATAACATACGAAATCTTTATACTATATGTAGGATGGGATGATGAGAAAAAGATGGAAAGTTGTTCACATCATGCAAGCTACCCCCTATACAAAACTAAGGATTACTAAGGCAGTTACCACAGTAACTCGAATGGGAGCACGCAGATTAGCCCATGATTTGAATTACTCAGCCATAATGCAAGGAGCAACCCATAAATACTACATTTTCTTATACACAGTTCGAAGAATGGATCCATAATGGCTATTGGAAAATTACTAGATTATTCACAAGCAACGCCGAATCTTACTGATGTAAAGAACGCTGGATATGAGGCTATATTCAAATACGTATGCTCTGACATAGCCGAAGCAGGATTGCCAGGTAAACGTCTCACTCCGGCGTATCGAGATAGTATTTTCAACCATGGACTAGATATTGGCTTGCATGGAGAAGATGAGGCTGGAGCGGTTAATGGTGGACGACCACGTGGCTTAGCTCAAGGTAGACAATGGGGCGACTATGCTAGGAGGGTATTAGGCGCTCCAGCAGGAATGGCCATAGTTCCAGCTATAGATGTAGACATTGACCACGATGGGGATGCCCTACTTCCACAATTTGCTATTGACTATATTGGTGGTGTCCATGACGGTCTTGCAGAGTTTGACCTTGTGGAAGGAACATATGGAGAATACTCAGTCATCACTGGCGCTCATGGAGCAGGCCTTGGTAATGCGTGCTATGTAATGACTAATGCCTGGGACGTTGACTCTCCTCCACCGTTTTGCCATTTACACCAACATGGAGGCGATTCAAGATTCTCAGACGTAGATTACAACGACGTACTAATTAGACCATACGGTTCATGGTTACAAACATTAAAAGGAGACGACATGAGCGCAGCAGATGTTACTGCAATTAATCAGCATACTGACCAGGTCCTCAAGCGGTTAGTTCCGCGAGCAGTTGCGTTAGCTCTTACTGGTAATAGTAATGCAGTTTACACTACGGATGACCTCGACTCAACTAAGCACACTGGCCTTGATAACTATGCAGGATTCACACTGGATCCAGTAATGGATCAAATCAAAGCGATTGCCGTTCAGGTTGCAGCAGGAGAGGTACAAGATGTGGCTGCTGCTAAGGCCATACTGGCTGCTATAAGTGGAGTTTCTACTGGCGGCAATATTGATCCAGTTGTGCTGGGTACAGCAATTGCAGATACTCTTGATCCTAGAATTGCAAAGGCAGTAGCCGATGAAATCAGTGCAAGGCTTAATGCATAATGAGTAAAACTGTACTCACTACACTCAGATATGCTAAGGCTATCGCTGGCGCATTAGCTGCTGGCGTAGCTATGTATTTGAAAGCCAGAGGAACAGACGGAGTAGTCGACTCTGACGAATGGTGGCAAGTTATAGGCGCCACGTTAGCTGGTGGAGGGCTAGTCGGATTCATTCCTAACGTCGATAAGAAGAAGGCATGATGTTTAGATCAGTGTGTGTCTTAATTGCTGCGGTTTTAATTGCAATGGCGGCGTTCGCTGTCAAAGGCCCCACAGTGGATGGGAAGCCTGTAAACTTGTTCCTATTAGGTCTAGCATTCTGGGCTTTATCATTCCTTGCTATCGAAACTTTTAGTGCCTATCGGACCCGGAGGCGCGTTCTATAACTTCCCTGTGGAGGTTTTCCAAAAACGCCATAGCCCGCCTAATTTGACATTCCCCACATGTCTCCCAGTATTAGGCGGGCTATGGTTTTTCTATTTGGTATTAGTTAACCATTTCGCAAAATCTAGTAAAGAACGAAACTCTTCAATAGTAGGATCTTCTACGTGAATATTTATAACTGGGCCAACTGATGCACCTTCGATTTCTACACGTACTTCTCTACGTTGTGACAGATAATTTCTTGGATCGTATGGTTCATTAGTTATTGTCATTTCTTTATAGCCCTTGCTAGCCTTACTATATTAGCTATTTCGATTAAGTCCTTGCGGCTTGCATAGGTACCTACATATGCAACTATAGGGTCACTAATGCCTCTTAATACATTTGGACTGGAGACGTAAACAACATCCTTAATTGGAATTAAATACTTCCTTGCCCATTCCTTGGGCTCGTACATATTACCTGCAACTACAAATATCTTAGCCATGTTTGCTATCCTAACGTGATATTTGGTCCATTGGTTCCATAATGTTCTCTAATTAGTTCTTCGTATCTCTTAACTTCTAACTCGGCCATATCTGCTAATGCTTTTTCATATTCATCCTCAGTTATAACTCCTTTAGCAATAAGTAATTGCGCCATAGCTCCTGTATCAACCAACATTGCATTAATACCGACTCTAAGATGTTTTGGACTAGTCGGTTGAGTATTCCAATTCATTTCCATGGCAACGCCAGACTGTATTGCATGCATTGCACGCATATATCGGTCTACATCTTCTTGTGTCACTTAGGCCACCCAACCTCTAGTAATTCGTTCTTTTTTACGTTATTCTTAATCATATATTGAAGTAGGTGACCATAGGAATCCATCATGTGATCCCATGTGGAGCCTCCTCCTTTTACCCATAAACCTAAACGTTCTAGATTTTCTTTGCGAACGAAACCCTTCTTAGTAATCTTACCTACAGATGCACTCTGCATTACAAGAGGTACGTTTCTTTCTTGGCAAAACCTTTCGACTACTCCTATGTACTCTCTGGACATTAGAACTAGTCCAGAGCGAGATTCATTTCTGTAATCAAATGCTTCGCACACTACAGTAAAATCATGGACGTGTTGCATTCCAAGAAGAGTTTCTAATTCATTGTGGTGCTTGGCTGGCTTCCATTTCTTTCCATCAAAATTTCCTAGCTGTCCCCCTGTCCAATCCTCGTTAAGGTATTCATATTCGTTTGTAAATGGATCTCTCATTTTCAATGCTGTGTATGTTGCCCATCCAGTTACTCCTCCTGGGTCTAACGCAAGGATTCTAAATGACGTCATGATTTATTATATCCGTACGTTTCATCCATTGAAATGGATGTTCTCCAGTAAGTTTTTTCATAACACTTCTGGAATCATAGTCCCAATCAAATGTGTTAGCACCCAGCTTACAGTAATCAATCCAATGCTCGGATATAATTTTCCACTTCTCTGCATCTTCTTCTGCACTCATTTAATATACCTTTGATATGCGGCCCACCAGTTTTCTGATATGGCATGCTGCGCTGTAGACAAAGTTATTGAACCATTGCATACTAGCCTATGTAACTTATTCTCTAACTTGTCTTTAACGTGCGCTCCCTCTGATGAACTATAAGGCTCCGGCCATAAATTAAATGGAGACGTAGGAGAGCCACCTATTTCAAGTGAAATTAGATGGTCCTCTTCATAGTCCTTTGGATTTGAGTCTCCATTAAACGTGTAGCCTGTTTGAAGCTGCATAAGTTTTAGGTGGCTAGTGTAGTTAGACGGCGGACGAATTGTGGCAGTGTAGCCAGACACACAAATAGTACTATGTATATTAGACTGAGTTACGTTTGGATTAGTTACGCCAGGAGTTAACTTTTTGTTTTGTAAAATACCTGTGTCTGATGTAGTAGGTGATTGAGTTATTGAAGGTAGTGGACTATTAATTACTCCACTCCCTGTAGCACAACTAGACAATAACAATATACTTGCCACTGTAGCTACGTATATTTTCATGCTAGCCTGTTTCCGTGCCGATAGGGGCGAGTCCTATTGTAAGTCATTTTTCTTTCATACTCTTTTTCTAAATTATAACCATACCGGTGGCATGTATCAAGTAGACGAATTAAAACATCTGCAAGTTCACTTCCAACATCTTCTGGCTTTCCAGTTTGTTTATCTGTTAGATTTACTAATCCATACTTTCTATAGGCTTCGTATGCTTCTCCTACTTCTGTAGTTATTAACATTAAATCTTCGCTTAATGGACGATCTCCATCGAACCATCCATGATCTAGGTTATTTTTGTAAACCTCTTCCTGCATCTGTGCTAAAGATTTACTCATGTGTCTTCAACCTATTCCTCCGGCGTCTATTGCTGTTTGTGCTTGCGTAGTCGCAGACTGAGTGCGCAAATTTGCTTCTGCCTGCTGAGCCTCATAATTAATTAAAACCCCGCGCCAATAATCTGCCGTAATTTGTTTGAAGCAGGCACCATCTGTAAGATCAGAGTACTGTGGAAACTTAGCTCGCATTGCAGTAACTATTCTCGGTACTAAAGTATCTGGAACCGTAATAGAAATCGTCGCCATGTTATTCTCCTGTATATTTTTCGTAATTAACTACTCTTACAATCTCGTATCCTCTAAGTCTAAGTCCTTCTATTAATGCTTTTGCTCTACTCCTCCAATCGTCATGGTTTAGATGCATTGCATATGGAAGAGAATCTGTTACTGCTGTTTCTCTATCGAATTCGTCTGTTTCATTTAGGTTCATGATAGGTCGCCCCAACTATGTCCTGTTTCAATATCAACTGCAAATTTAATAAAATCCCCAACTAACTCATGCGCTGAGTCGATCATGTGACGCTTCATTATCTGGCCTACCTCTTCTGCATCGTTTTCATTGCATTCTGCGATAATGCTATCATGTACTAGATTACGAACTACTGCAAGTTTTTTCTTTGCAAGCTCTGGCCTAATCCTAGTGAACGCTCTAAGGCAAACATCACTAGAAGTAGAAGCTGGAACGAATGCTAGCCCCGATTTCATTACATCTTCATAATTCTGCTTGGTTAGTAGATGGAATCTACGGTGCCTGCCAAATGGAGTAACTAGATCGTTACCTTTTTCAATGATCTTTTTAATATCCTTTTGCCATTGAACAATCTCTGGAATAACAGCCATGAACTTATTCATAATTACTCGTGCTTCATCTACGCTTAATCCAATTTCAATGTCTCCTGCAATACCATATTCGGTTCGCCCGTAGGCTAGTCCATAAACAAATGGCTTAACCCATTTGGAACGAACCTGCTTGAAAAATTCCTTGTAAGCTATTTGCCAAATTAAGGAATCCCACTCTTGGACGAGGTTTTTGAATGCGTCTGTCTGTGAAATTTCTAAGAATCTAGATTCGTCTATCTTCTTTGGATACTGAGGGAATAGAACGTTCTCAGATAACTCGTCAAATACGTCTCTCAATCCTTCATTGAAAATTGGAGTGAAGTAAGTATCTCCGGCGAGCCAGCATAGTATTCTAAGTTCAGCTTGGCTATAGTCGCCTTGAACAAAAATGCTTGTAGCCTTTGTAGGAACAAAAAGTCGTCTGATGGCAGACTTTCTAGGAATGTTCTGGAGATTAGGATTCCTAGAACTAAGTCTCCCCTCAGTGGTTCCGTGTAGGAGAAAGCTTGTATAAACTCTGTCGGTACCAGCAAGGATACGCTTTCTGGTTCCTTCGACATAGGTTCCATAATTTTTAGACTCTCCTCTATGCTCTAATAACTTAACGCAGAATTTTCCAATTGGAGAATCCGGCCCTTTAACTTCTATAATTCTTTTGCATGTATCTGCATCTGTAGATTGAGTATAAATCCCAAAGTCCTTGAATACTTGAAGCAACTGCTTTGGGCTCCGTGGATTAACCCCTTCCATCTTTTTATCATATTGCTTCTGCTCTGGAAAACCCTCTTCGTCCTTAACCCATGGTAATATTTCATTAATGCTCTTTTCTAGAATAGCTATTTGTCTTTGAAGCTTGAATGATAACTCATCAATATAATCTGGGTCAACGGCCATTCCAGCTAATTCTACAAACATTAATTCATTAGAAACTTCACAGAGGAAGTCTTGAACATCACGAAGTCTCTTGCCCGGAACCATCTTACCTTGAAGCAAGTAAAATGTATCTTTGTATTCTTGCTTATCCATACGAGATAGGAATAGTTCAATTAAATCCCATGTTACTGAGCAGTCATAGGCATTGTACTTATACAATACATATCTTGGTATTACTGCGTAGGATTCACCTGGCTTCTTATATTGATTTAGTACCTGCTTCCAACTTGGAGTTCCTAATTCCTCAACTCCCATTTGCTCTAGATCATGTATGCCCGGCCTCTCATCCAAGACATAAGAATCAAGCATTGAATCGTAGGAAAGCCTTATAGGACCGCAATGAATATACAAACCTGCACAGTCGAACTTTCCATTCTGCGCCCCAACTGGATATTTATTTAGTAACTGAGCTAGCCTATCCAGTACAGCATCCGACCGCATTACCTCTTCTGATAGTACAAGTACCTTAGCTTTGTCATATGCAATACCAACACATAGCATATCGTGTTCATTGGCATGCCCGAACTCTTGGTCCTTTTCAATTCCTACTTCAATATCTATAACAAGTCGCTTTGGATTTCTGTTATCAATCTGATGCAGAAACTCTAATGCCTGAGATACAGTCTCTGCAACTACGAACTGCGGAGGAATCCAAGTTACCTGTTTTCCATTTATTTTGGAGAAATCTTTTAAGATAAATGGGAAGTTATCTGGGGCTCTAAGCGCTGCTGCTGGATGGATTGTGCATATAACCTTTCTTCCTTTTGCTTCTTTTGGTGGACCAATACGTAACTTAGTAATTCCATTCTTTCCAAGTACTGCTTCCGCTGCGTAGTTGCCCATTGCCACAACAGTTTTAATTTCATGCCCATCCAATTCCGATTCAAGTCTAGGTTTGCAAGCTGCTATTGCATCTTTGGGCGGGTTATCGCCAGAAGGTTCGCGGCATAAACAGGCATTCGTTAGAAAGGTTTTATCCCGTTCTATTCCATTATGTTTGAGTAATACGTCAACTAATTTGCCACTCTGCCCTACGAAGGGTTTACCTATTCTGGACTCATTAACGCCAGGCGCTTCACCAACTATAGCTAGCGTTGCTTTAGCCGGGCCGCAGCTAGGAACGTACTCTCCATATTCAAATAGAGGGCACGCCTCACAAACCGCCTGTGGGTGTTTTCTTTTAACCATAGGGCCAATCACCGTTACGTTTGGCGGCCAACAATCCCAAGATAATAGATACCGTACTTACTATAATTGATAGTACGCTGATTGCAAATGCCAATATAATTATCATAGCATCCATTGTTCCAGCTGTGGACCTAAATATCTAAATCTAATTTCATAATTGCCTCTTCTACCATCTGCAAGTACAGTTTCAGGAAGTTCCTTATCTTCAACTACCGATCGGAAATCTTCTAATGTTCTAACAGCTAAGCGTGGACCTAAATGCGCTCCATCTAGTTCTAGTCCAATATAAATTACACATGTTCTATCCGGGTAGTTAGCGTCATGTGCTAGTCCAAGTACTTGGTATAATGGGCCTTTGTAATGCTTGTATATCCCCATCTTAAGTTCTCTATTAATCATTGATCCACTTCGCTATTGTTTTCCAATAGGACATTTTCTTACGCAAGATTGGAGCACATTCAACTACCATACCATTTTTAACTATGAATCCTGCGCAGAGGTAAGATGTAGTAACTTGGTATAATCCATCTTTCATTCGAACTCTGTTCTAGTAGCCTGTTCTATCTTGTTAAGTAATGCTTCTGCAATCTCCCTTGCATAATCATCTTGAAATACACCCGTATTTTCCAGACTTTCCCAGCACGTAGAAGCTGCACCTATAGCCTGATATACAGCCGATTTCAGACTTAGTGATCCATCATAATCTTTTTGAAATTCAAACGCCATAACTACTCCTAGTGAAATGTATGTGGGGATTTTATTGACAACGTATTTCTAGCTTGAACGAATCTGTCGTTATGAGTTTTCTTTCGTTCTTTGCCATTAGGATCTAAACATGGTTTGTCTATAGCGACTCCACATGTTGGGCATCCTACGGTCTTAATGACGTCTTTTACCGTCAAAAATGATGGCATATTAATACGTACTTTCTGTTTTTAGCTCAAGTCCAATTCCAGTTTCTATACATACAACTTTCTCAATGTGCGCTACCCCATTATAACAATTTGGCCTATAGACATACTCTTGATTACTACGACTGCAATCATGTGAGTGAACATATACTATCTCAATGTGATCATAAGACATTTTAATTATCCTCTCCTACAGATCCTTGTTCGGTAATATTAGATCCTGCTTCTGCCCACATTTTAGCGATGATTGTGGAAGCCTCTTTAGAAGTAAATCCTACAATTAGGAATGCGACATATATGTCTCTGAAAGCCTTCGCCATATTTCTAGCCTCTTCTGGTATTTCATCCCAACCTTCAGGCGCGCTCATGATAGATGCTCAGATTTTATTTCATCGTCAACTATTACAGGACTTGTAAGATTTTCTACATTCAATCTGTCTTGCTCATCAAGCCATTTCTTGAACTTCATTGAATAATTAATTATATCCATAGGTGGAGTATAATGGCCTGCATTGGAGTTAGCTGTAGCTGCTGCAATCAAAGCGGCTTGGTTATTGTTCATCAGTATTTTGGCTCCGCCTCATATAGGTGCCAAACTGAACGACTAAGTGGATAATGAATTGGACATATTGTAGTACCACAATACGATACCGTTTGGTAACCATCTGGTATTTCTAGTGTTTGCCCTGTACCAAATACTTTCAATAGTCTAGGTGCCTTATCGGTATCGTCTCCCCTATTGGTTGTCCAAAATTCAACTACTTCTGGACCAGGAGAGTTAACATGTAATACGTCTCCGCCAAATTTAAACTCGTGCCAATCGTTATCTACTTTAATTTCATATCGGAAGATTCTACGTGTCACTTTCTCTTACTCCATTCGACAATAAAGCCCATAAGAAGAACCAGTAATATAAATCCGAACCAAATGACCAATGTTATTTGTCCGTGTGTCACGACTAATCGCCCTGTGGAGGTTTTGACTCTTGACTCACTGTTCGCTCCTAAATGAATCTACACCTAGCTTAGTTGGAATAGTTTCCCACCAAGCTGATAGACAAACATTTGCTGTTCTGGCTATATGGTACCATTTCTTTGTAACTTCTGTTTCATCTAATCCATAAACTTGTAAAAATGCACTAGTTAATGAATCTCCATAAGTATGAAAATCAACTCCAATAATCCCATTATGGACTTCGTTATCGGGAAGTGTATCTTCATGTTCCTCTATTCTACCATGAGGATTTGATTTGGAAGATTCTGTATCTCCAACTACTCCAGCTACATAATAAACGTTTGTCACTTACTCTCCAAGGCTATTTGCAGTACAATACATTCGTCCCATAAATCTTTAGCCCATGAACCAACAGGCTGTGTAGCTCTAACAGTTATTTTCTCCTGTCCAGTCGGACTAGTACCAAATGTTAAGAACTCAATACGTTCTCCAACAATACGAAATCCGAGTCTCTTAGAAATAAGATAGCTAGGCTTCATCGCTCATCGCCTATTATACTAATCCACCCTATTTGCTGGACTTGCTTTTCTCTACTATCTGCAAATCTCTTTTCATTCTCTATCGTCTTTTGTTCATAAGCTCGTAGTAAATCACACTTCAACAACGCTGCAATATTCAATACATATACGAATACATCAGCTAATCTCATAACCATATCGAAATGAGCATGAGCGTCATTGGGATTAATTTCGCCCCGATCTATCAACTTCATAATATTAGCCAGTGCTCCTACCTCTCCGCATAAAGCAAGAGTCATATGAGATAGGCTAGTAGCTGTGTCATCCGGGAACCAACGCAACGAATTACGTTGTGCTATTATTGAAAGCTCCCATAATTCAGATGGAGGTTTTGTAGCCATTTATAGCTCCGTTCGATCGAGCACTCGGTCGGCAGGCCCGCAGGATCGACGTGGTGCCGTCCAGCCGCGAGCCTGGCGCCTGTTGATCTTGGGTAGGTACCTCAGTATGGGCCAGAGCTGAGATTCAATCCTTGATTAATTCCATGTTATTCGTCCGCATCCAGAACCTCCACAGGTGGTTGGTCGGTGGAAATCCGTCTAGTTAAGTATCCATCGCCATGACAGAATCCACAATATCTTACTGGAGCGTATATTAGTCCCTTATCACAATGTGGACACTTGCATTGGATGATTACTTCGTCATCCTGAAATCCTTCCCACGCAGTTTCGCCCTCTTTTAAACCTAGAAAGTCTTTGATTTGGCTCATGTTTGGCCTGCCTCTGTATACCACTTAGCAACTACAGCGGCCGCATCCTTGACACTGCAAACAATTCCAGTACCTGATGGAAACTTTTCCTCCCAAACTGGTGCCTGATCCAGTATCATTTTTTCTAAGTATTTTTTTACATCTTCGTAATAGTAATCCATTATGATTCCTTACTTCTCATTATAACTTGGGATGATGTGATTACCGTCCCGCGGCCGGTTTCAGAAATCACAATTTGATCCCTTTGTTTTAAAGTTTCCAAGATGTATGCAGCATCTTTGGCTGATAAATGCATGTGTTGCATAAGCTGGCTCTTCTTTATTCCACTTGGATACTTGCTTACCTTCCGCATAATTCTATCAAGTAGTCGTTCGTTTGTTCCTTTGCCAATGTTTTCACATATAAGTTTTGCGTGCGCTGTCCACTCTTCTCCATATTTGGCTGCCCTTAATATGTCGATTTCTTCAACAACTATTTCATCGCCTATTTGCCTAGACGCTGCTATCAATAATGCTACTTTGAGTATTGATTTACTTAAACGATCATTCATTGGTACAGTTATATCGGGATCTTCACTCTCTACTCCCTCATGCACCATTTTGATTTCTATTTGGTTGTATCTAAACCATGCCTGTTCTGTCATTGTTGCAGAATACTCAACTTTTTGTGTTGCAGTAGTTGTAGATCCGCCTACTGATATTAAAATCTGCTGCGATCTATTGTAATGGTCATAAAGATTTTGTAGTTCCATGAGAATCTTGGTTCGCGCATCTAAATTTATAGGAGTTGGGGGCCCGATCGGCCTAAGTCGAGATAAATCGTTCCCAGCAGTGATGAATATAAATCGTGGAACGAAGCCTGAGCTAATATGGTCACTGCTTAATATGGAAGTTACATTGTTCTTAATTCCACCAGCATAAATTATTAGTCTTGGTTGTTTGACTTCAACTGTTCCACTTTTAAGAACCCGCTTTTGCATCTTACAATCGTAAAGTTTGGTAAGTAGCTCTGCCATTCCTGACATGTAATCTTTCTTTACCATTTGCTCAAGTAGGCCAGAGAATTCGTCTCTAAGGAAAATACTTGATCTCCCAGGCCTTGTTGATAATGATGTAAGAAGTCCCTCAATTGATCCGTCAGTAGCTAATACAAATTCTTCATCTATATCATTTAGCAAATCCATTGCCAAATCCATAGTTGAAGTTTTTCTTGTAATAGTAGTGTTACCAAGAATCATTACCCATATATTAGGTATTATAGTTCCATAACTGGTTGGTAACTTAACGCTACCAGATATGACTGCTGATAGAGCTACAATAGCTCCTGCTTGGTGGTATGCTGGTGCGGCATCTGTTAGATCGGTAGCCCAACTAAGATATCTTTCTATGAAGGTTGGCGGGCTAGATTCAAGTAATACGCGCTCTTCGTCAGTTAAAAGGAATGTAGGATTTTGACTTGGATCAGCTAACATTTTAGCTGAAAGCTGCGCCTTTACTTTTGATCTAACAACATCTTTCCATAATTGGACAGTGGGTCGCCCATCGCGTGCATACTTATTGCATGCCGCATTCCTGGCAATTACGTAAACTTCTTCGCTTGTGAATCCGCTTTCATGCAGTAGCATTAATAGACGCCATAAACGCTTACTCCAATCTACGCCCTCCATTGGAGTTTCGCTAAATAGCGCCCATATTAATGGACTAACATTGTTATTCTTAGCCTCTAATATATCTTCTGCCGATAGAGTCTTATCGACTTCTGGTAACGGCAAATCGACTTTGATGTATTCTTCTGTTGTCGGATAGACTTCAAAATCTTCAAGCTTAAACGTCTGCTTGGATACTTTTAATGTCTTAACTATTTGTGGATGCTCGTACTTAAAGTTATAAGTGAATGGGATTCTTAGTAGCTTAGTTAACGCCCATCCGTTATCTGCGCCCTCCTCTTTGTGTCTATAGGAAATTCGACGTGATAATTCTTCTATATCATCTGGATCATAGACTGTCTTATCCATTACCCAGAATGCCTGATAATTGCCAGAGGAAGTTTCAAGAACAATTGAAGGCGGAATTAGCATTCTCTCTGGCGGGCATGAGTCTAGGTCCGCCCAAACATTGGTAGTGTACCCGACAGTTTCCTTTATTCGCTTTTCTTCTAATAGAAGCTGCGAACAAAAATAAATGTTGCTGCCATGTATTTCTTGATTTATCCTCTTAGTAATTACAGGCAAGTCATCCGGGTATCTGTAGAATTCCTCTGAGAACTTATTGCCATTTAAAGATTTAAATGCAATACAAATTATTCCAGTTGCTGGACCAAATAGGAGCCCAAAGAAGTACTCTCTCTTTTGGTCCGTCTCAGTGCCCAATGCAATGGCTTCCACATTATGTCCTTGCCCTTTGTTATGAGGGTTATCTGTACCAGACAATCAAGTCTGCGCCCAACTAGCCAGCGCTCTAGTACAGATTCTTACCTCGCTATCCAGACCCTCATTACCCACACTAATTATGGAAGAATACTGCCTCCGCCACTCTCTTTGCTATCCCCAGAGCCCACAGCGCGGAATCCGTTAACCTCGTTCTTGAAAACAGGAGAGTTGTCTCCAAGCTCGCGCAATTCTCTTTCCGCATTCTTGTCATGCTTGCGACTGACGTTAACTTCTACAGTCTTACCAAGCAGAACCCGTCCGTTAGGAATGATACCCTTCTTGATAAGGTCACCCATTCCAACAGACTTTAGAAGCTGCGATGCGGTGTGCAGGGCTCCCTCGAAAAGCATGATGTTAGTGAACAGCCAGCGCTTGGCAAACTTACCTTCCTGAACAACAAGAGTAACCTTCCAGAATGGCTTTCCGAAGTTACCCTTGTCGTTGGTCTGCACTGATGCATCCTCGACCTTAATGATGTTGCAGGTATAGAACCCCGGAGGCATAGCCAAAAAGGCTCGGGTTTCGCTTTCAACTTCCTCGGTGGAGAAATTAACCTTGATTTGACCGTCAGCCATTTTTCTTCGCTCCTGATGATGTTAGATACTTGAATAGGTCCGTCATTGTAGGTTCAAGTATTGTTTGTGGTAAGGTACCATTTCTGGACTTAGCAACTGTAGTGTCTGTTGCATCCGTGAGGAGAATACGTGTCATCTTTTTCTTGTCCCCATCACCTATCTCTCGTTTGTATCCATACCAGACCTCATCAATAAGGGCCGGAACTTCGGCCTGAAACTTTCCAGTAAGTAGTGGCTGATTGTTCACCTTCCCTGTCATTTCGTCTCTGTAGGAGGCACATAGGCAAGTGAAAATTGTATGGACTTCTAAGTCTCTGTAACCTCTAGTGAACCGACGCATTTGCTCCAAGTTGATAAGATATTCACGCTTACTTGGAACTTCTTCGTCCCTCTCCTCACCCTTTTCTTCTGCCTTTTTTACAACCTTTTTCATTATCGAGTTCATTCCATATTTTTGGCATTCATTCATTGAATCGACGATGATTGTATTATATGGAAATACGCTTCTAGAGACCTGATCGAAAATGTCACTGTAAACTTCTACAGATTGTTCCCAATTAGTAATGCGAATGAACTCAACATCTGGGTAAGAATGTCTAAGTGATTCGCTCCCTCCTTCCGCATCAATTGCTAATACGGGAGCCATTCCATCTACAACAGATGCAGACCCTGCTAGCGTAGTCTTTCCCCAACCACTGAGAGCATACACCATCATGTTAAGCCATGGACTACGCTCTTGTACCCTACCAGGAGTTAGTCCAGCAATAGATCGAGGAGTCAATACTTCCGATGCCATTTAGTTTTCCTCGGATGAAGTGGTTACAGGAGTTGGGACTATACTGTAACCGTAATCATTTAGTGCTATCTCAAATGCACTGGCTACCAGACTATTAATTGGAAGAGCCACTTCTCTTTCAACTTCTGACTCGCGTCCAGCCTTAGTAAACAAATGGCCAACGGAATTTTCTATATCTATCCCGCGCATTGCACTGTTTACTGCCGACTGACTATAGAAGATGGAATCTAATATAGCAAGAGACTTTCTGTCATCCATTTAGTTTTCCTCATGTTCATAGTTTTTGACAAACGTTATCTCTAAATGTCCACCTAAAGCATTGGCGTATTTCTGTAGGAATGATAGTTTAGGATCTGTTTCGCCTCTCTCAAATAAATGAACTAGATTTTCATGGACACCCATAAGCCGGGCTAAACGGCTACAGCTAAGACCTTTAAGTTCTCTATTTGCAGAAAGATTTTCTATTAGACAATGTTGGTCTAATAACTCGATATTCATATCGTTTACAGCTTTAGATACGCCCATTAAGATGTCAACTCTTTCCAATGCTCTACAGCATCTTCTGCACTTCTATCTATCATCCATTCGAAATCTGTAATTTTACATGGTGGTCCGGTGCAAGATTCTGCATGATCCTTATTCGCATTGCAGAGAGGACAGCCCTCTTTGAAGGATAAATATGGAGGTAGATTGCCTAAAATGGCCCAATGCATATCCATTAATGGATCGTATGTGCTTATAGAATCCACACCTTGAAATTGCTGTTTAATCTTTTCTAGAACTTCAATGCCACTATCGCTAACTAGCGATTCCATGCCGTGCGACTTCACGGACTCTCTCATCTTATCCCAATGCGCTTGACAAAATTGCATTAGTCGTCATCCCCTCCATACCTAATATCTATCTCAGCCCATCCTTTATCATCCTGAATGTCTCGACGGCCAATTCCCTTACTTTTATAGTCAAAGAAGTCCTCTAAGCAATCAGTTAGAGATCCTTTTGTAAAAACATTCCAAGTTCCAGGCGGGTCTTTGAATCTACGATATCTAAATTCGTACATTTAGTCCATCCCCGGTGGTTGTTCGCCTGTTTGATCGTCCGCAAATTCTGATGGCAAGTTATCCTCTTCATCTTCTATTTCACCTTGGCAAACAAAAAGACAAGCCATGCATAATTCTGGCGATACGCGTACAGTACCATGGTCCGCTGCTGGCACGGTTCGTCCCTTGTGCCCACAATTCTTCCACGTACATTCACAACTTCCTACAGTATTAAGATTAGTCATTTCTATTCGATTCTGTAGATGGTCCTTCGGTCTTTCTAACGTAATAGTGTTCTTGCTTATTATACAAAGTCTTTAGAGCGTATGTGTAATCTCCGCCGGAATTCTTTTCTATACATGGTACACGGAAAGCACAATTTTTGCAGGCAAATCTGGATGGGCTAGGATAAAGTCTAACCTTTGGGTCTATCATGTCCAAAGCTTCTAGACCAATATTAAATTCTGTAGACAGATCCTCTTCTCTAGTCTTTACTATTTGCCGTCTAGAATAATAAACTATTCCTTCATCCTTCAAGTACGCAAGGAAATCATCATAGCATCCATCCGCCCATGCGTCTGTATCTTCTCTAGTTACAGTTTTCAAATAAGTTTCGAAATCAACTTCCTGCGTTTTTGATACGCTAAACTTGCAGCCCTTACGTCTGTTTACATTTTCATGTGGCCTTTGAGGAAATCCCTTCCTCTGTTCGTGGTAGATAAATCCCTGTATCTGTAAGCCCAGTTTCCTCAAAGCCCAAGGATAGGAACCTATTTGATCATCTAATTCAAGGAAAACTGTATCCTCTTCCTTAGTTATGTTCTTTGCAGTTTTCCAATCAACAATCCAGTAGTTACCAAACTTGTCCACAAATAATGCATCAACTCGTCCAGCATATACTACTGGCAGTCCCTTCCATCGCTCCCAATATCTATCATCATATGCCTTCATATTTTCTATTGGCATGGAGCTAATGTCGCCCCAAGACTTATCTAAGTGCTTGCTCCAGCGTTCCTTGCAAATACTGCACCTACACCAGATAATTTCTTCGCCAGTTTCTGGATTTGGAATTGGTACTATAAATGCAATCTCAACCTTGACAGGAGTTAGCCCGATATCCTCCTTTGGAGCTACATTAGTACAGTAGTGCTGTAGCATTCCTTTGCCAAGTTCTACCCGCTCGTTATAATCTTGCTCTACTTCTGCGTCATAAAAAATATTCTGTTCTAATGCATGCTTACGCTGAGCTTCGCATGATTCTACGAATGCTTTGACTGCAAGTTGCATTTTTACTTCGTTATCAAAGGCCCATGTTTCTGGATTGTAATAAACCTCCATACCGATGTGGTATGCAGTACCAAATTCCAAAGGCTTAGCTGTCGTTAATGGATAAAGCGACTCCCTAAAGTGCCAATCCCAGCGACGCCTGCATCCACGGAAGGACTTGCGCTCGCTAGTGTGGATTTCATGGAACAATTTCTTATCAATGTAGTCGTTAATATCCATGTTCATCCTATGGAGTCAGATAATCTAGATCAATTCTAGAACAAAATCTTTCAATTCTGCTTAGACTGTATAGTGCTTCGCTTAAATTTTTATGGGCCTCTCTGTATGCCTCTTCGCCAAGCTTTTCTTTGCTAGGATATGTAAGCGCTGTCTGTAAAGAATTGCGGACAACATCTATATCTGAGACTAGCTCTTTACGTGCATTACTGCTGGCCATTATATGGGCTCCAAGGTACTACTTCTCTAGATTCCGGTTGTTCCCCACGTCTTAATGCCGCTCGCAGTGCAGCTTTCATATTGAACTCATAACGTGATCGAAATTCTTTCTCCCATTCTTGGAACTTAGTTCCATTCCATATAGCTATCTCTCTATTGTGTCTGTACTCAGCCTTACGTTCTTCTGCTTCTATCCTAAGTCTCTTACGCTCTCTCCACTTTCTAATCATTTATATGTCCTATTGGACGACAGTCATAACCCCACATTTCCCAATCGCAAGTAGGCTCACTGCAAGAGGCACGCACCCTATCATCCTCTCTAGGATTGTTCCAATCAATTATGCACATGTGAGTAGTATTCCACTCATGCCCTTCTGCATATTCTTCAACATCTAATTCATCGAGAAACGACATTTTTACCTATCCCATCTAGCTTTCATACGTTCTGCCTCTCCAGGCCCCCACGGATGCAATTCCCACTCAAACTCTGAGAATACATTTATATCTTTAGGAATTCTGGCCTCCCCCTTATGCTCCCATGCAGGCAATCCACATTTATCGCGGGACTTAAATGTCTGACCAATCCAATGGAACCCTTCTGGGCAGGGATGCCTAGTTACGGTGTAACCTTCTGCCTCTAATTCAGCTTTTAACTCCGCAATTCGGGCCGACGATAGACTCATTATACTTCCTCTATTGAAACTCGATAAAGTTTGTATTCACTGTACGATCTATTTTCTATTTTCAGAACTTTCTTTGCCGTCTCAAAGTTCATAGGGGAACGAAATGCCGAGTCAAATACAGGGTAGTCGTAATAAATGTCTTTGCGGCCAATCATATATAAATCTTCTTCTTTGTATTTATTCGGCACGAACTTCGCCTCCCTGTGGCGGTTTAGGAATCAAGAAATCCCATGTTTTGGGAGAACGTGACCAGCCTTTTGGTCGAATTTCGCTAGAAATTTCAGGTGGTAGTAAGTTAACGCCCATGAAGTATGCCCAACTTTCACGAGACGACCATCTTTCAGTGGGGTATCCACATGAGGCACACACCCACCATCCGTAGTTCTTGCCTCTTGTCCATCCACTTCGCTTCTCACAATGGCAAAATTTAGTAGGGTTCTTTATTACTGCTGCAACTTCTGCATGTATCTCTACTGGATCATAACGGTCATCATTGTAAGTTAGTTGTACTCTTTCGTTAAATTGTGCTTTAACGAATTCGATAGCGTCAACATCTTCATCAAAATTTAGAATTACATAGACTGACATTAATCCCACGTCGCTTCTTCTGCTTGTGCATTCGAGTCGGTCGCTTTTAAATCTATATCAAACTCTTCACAATTGCATATTTCGCAGTCGGTGTAGCTTTGTACTATAGAATGAAAATGGTGTTCTGATGCAAAATGATCGCACTTACAAACATCATCATCTTCAGGTACGTACTCCATTTTAAAATAATCTCCATCCGAGAGCTAGTGGAAGCCACATAACTCCTATAACTATGGCAAAAATTAGTGGCTTCCAACCTAGCATATCAGCAGTAATGTAGATATTATCTATTCCATCTTTAATGTCGTCTGGAAGCTTTTCCATTTCTTCTGGTTTATTACGCACTATAAATAAAGACAATATGTCAAGGAAAATGAAGTACGCTACTATGAAGTACCCAGCTAATACATCATGCCATGCATTAGTTAGTGCCTCATTAACCATATATTGCCCTCCATAACTTCTTATTTATGGTGTGCAACCTTTTTAATCTACTAGGCCACTGCTTCTTGTTATCTTCATCGTATATATTGGGGTAACCGATTCTCTCGGCCTCGTCCCGCAGTAGGACACGTAGAGTAACAATCTGCGCATCAGTTAGATAAATCTTTTTCATCAGTTCCAGCCGTATTTATCGTTGACTGCTCGCATTAAATCTTCTAGGTTAGATTCTGATATCGTATCAACATGAGAACCATATACCCATACCTCTTCATTGAATTCCTTACCATCCCACCATACATACCTGCAGAAATCCCATGCGGAATGCTGAGAAAAACAACTCCCACCAATTGGTTCTTCTGCTACAGACCTATCTATAGAATGGTAGAGATTGGTCATCACATCGTTGTCTAAAAATGTGCTACCTTCTGGTTTAGTTTTCATTGTTTTCCTCTGCGTTTAATTGTCTACGCACACGTGCTATAAAGCCCCATGGAGTCCCCATGAATACTACAATTACTAGAACTACAAAGTCAGCTAGCATTTACATGCTCTCCCCTTCGCCGTCGAGGTAATTGACAATCGCGGTCGCCGGGTTATCCATACCTTCTCCAAATGCATCCATTGTGATACGCACATTGCCTGCGAAATGGGGAATTTTCGGCGGATTAATGGCAGTCAGGGCTTGACCTATCTGATATGGGTAGGTGATCTGTAATTCGATGACCAAGAGCGCACGTGTTGGTGTCAATGGTTCGACTGCACTCGGTCCCTTGCCTTCTAGTTTTGCATCAAACTCTTCTCCGAAGTCAGGCATCATTAACTCCAGGTCTGTAGGTTTTGGCTATGTTCAGGATTCGTCTAGCTGCCCGTTCTGCAAAGTACTCTTTAGAAATATTTTCTATAGGAGCAGTCACATCGTCATATAATTGTTGGTCTATTTCATTAGCAATGAGCGCAACTAGAGCCTCATCCCAAACATGTTCTGGATCACCAATTCGTCCTGTGTCTACTCCATCTGCTAACCACCATACGGCATGACTAAGTAATACTGTCTCATTCCAACGCTGGATAGAAAGCATTGAGTCGCGTACTTCTATTAGCCCACGTCTAACAGTTTCCTTGGCTTCAACGCCATGTCTATTAGCTTCTTGATCTGTTGCCATTATTTTGGGTCCCCTAACATTTCTTTAATTTTTTCCCATTTGAGTTCTAGATGTTGCTTTCGGCCAGCATCTTTAGTATCTTTTCCTATAATATCAATTATTCTAGTGGAGTTCTTTTGTCCTGGCCTATCTAATCTTTCTTCTGCCTGCTTATTCTTAATTGTACGCCATGAGCGATCTAAGAATATCATGGTATCACAAGTATCTTGTAATCCATCAATACCCTCAGCGGCCGCTTCAATAACTCCAATGAATACTTGGAAATTCCCATCGTTAAATCGCTTTACCATTCCGTCTCGTTCATGTTGTGGTGTATCGCCACTCAAAACCTCAGAGGTAATATGCGCTTTAGCAAATTCTTGCTGAGCTAAGTAACAGGTTTGCTTACTAGATGAGAACACAACTAATGGATGCCCAGCATGGTCCTTGATGAATTCTTTAGCTGCATCTATCTTACTAGATGGCGCCTTTAGTTTAATTGCATCTACAAGAACCTTATGCTTTTCAACTACATTAGTAATAGGATTAATGATTTTAGTTTTATCTTCGCTGATCCTATTTCCATTGGCGTCATGTGTGCGCTCGTAGTATGGCTCCCATACCCATTTCTTATAAAACTCAGGAGTAGCTAATGCCATTTGGTTAAGACGAGTTAGCTGTGCAATAACTACTTGCGCTACGAGTGGCTCATTTTCATGCTCTCCGATCCACGCAACCATTTGCGATTCCATTTGATCGTAGAACTTGCGCTGAGTAGGCGATAGTTCTACAACTATAGGATCGTCATAAACCTTATCTGGTAGCCAATCCATGATTCCATTGGGGTGATTTGGGCAGCACTTTTCTCTTTTAAGATGCCTAACTCTCCATGGGTCTCTTAGAGTATCGAGTCTGTCTACATTTTTTGGGCCTATTACTACCTTATAATAAGTTTTTGTTTTCTCATTCCATACCATATCTTCTTCGCAGTAAGTCTTTCGAAAGCGCCAGTAGGAAGTGAAATACCACGGCCACAGCCAATTGTATACGCTCCATAATTTATCTGGCGTATCGCCCGTCATAGTTCCAGACATCGCTAGCTTGTGATTAGTCTTTAATGCCTTGACGGCTCTAGTTTGTTTAGCGTTATGGTTGCTTAATCTGTGCGCTTCATCACATATGATTACTTCAAACTTAAGCTTGACTAAATCTGGCATCAAGTTAACAGCTTCATAGTGCATTAGATATTTGTCGGAACTCCTCTTTTCAAGATGCTTAAAGAACCAATCTCTATCCTTGCGATTAATTGTAATAACATCTTCGCCTGGAGCTTGTATTGCGTACTTACCACGCCACGTATCAAATGTATTGATTGGTGCTATAATAAGTGTCGGCAAGATTCCAAGAGGATTCCATAGCTCTTCTAAAGCTATGCCTTCTAGAGTCTTACCTGCTGCCATTTCTGACTCAATACTTGCGCTTTCTTGTCTATATAATTTTTTTATATCATCAAGTTGGAATGGATATAGATCATACATTTTTCACCTTCTATCTAATCTTGTTACTAAGAAAGGCCAGAACTTTCGTAATTTCTGGCCAATCCTAACTTACAAGATATTAAATCTCGGCGCCGCCCGGTCGTATTTCAGCTTGAGCATTGCGCTTTAATGTTTCTATTAGCTCCTGTGCCCTGCGATCGTGATCGTCAAAACCTTCATAAATTTTCTTCTCTCTAGAGTGATCCTTGGGCGAAGGAATTGATCCGTCTCTATTTACCTGGATAAGTTGGCATGGAGTGTTGTACCACTTACAGTTTTTATTTACACAGTAGATGTGATGAATAGTTGAGCCCTTAACTCCAGGAGTTTGCTGTCTATCTTCCCCCGGCTGACTACACTTAGGACACTTGCTAGCTGTCTCGAATACAGGCCGTGTCGAATCCTCATTTGACATTTAGCCCTCCTCTGTTACTACAACTGTTGCACGATCAAATGATAAAATCATGTCACAGTCAATTGCCCAATCCTCTACCATTGCACGAAAGTCGTCTCGAATATTATCCAAGTCGTCTACATCGTCAACTTTAGTAAGTTGAATTCGAGAATTGATTACAATATCATCGCCCATTAGTTTTCCTCTGGATCAGGTGCCTCATGTGTTTCCCAAGCCATAGCCAGGAATACATCTTCTAGATCCTTCTTAGTAAAACTCTTAGCATTGGGAATCCAAAATGTAATAGCAGAGCGATCATCATCTTCATCTGTATCGTGAAGAACGTCCGGACTTGCAAGATAAACTCGCACGCCGTAGTAAGTAATACCCGTATCTTCGGCAGTCTTTTCTACTAACTCAACTTCCCGAGTCAGTTCCTGGGAGTATATGTTGATCCGCATTGGCAACCAAACCTTCTATGAATTCTTCAACTATAGCTAATCTAGCATTCAGATCGTTAACCTGAGCTTGTAATACAGATTTTTCTTGTTTCCTCCCCATAACAGATTTGACAGGGTCAATCGGATGGGCTTCGGTGAACAATTCCTCTGTGGGAGTTTTAATCAATTGCCATTGGCTAGGAGTTCTTCCGCCCCCTCTCTTTAATGGTCTAACACAGCCCATTTCTTTGAGAGCCCTAGTGGCAAAAGTATAGTAAGGATTTGATAGGGAAAGATCAGAAATTAGATGAGTTAGAAACCCATCATAAACTATGATATCGTCACCTTCATCGGACTCTATCTTATGAGCTTGTTCTAACATCTTATCATAGATAGCCTTACAATGGCGATATAAAGCCGGTGGTGCAGGCTTTACTTGTGAATCTGACAATTTAAGCTCCTAAGATAGCAGGCAGTCCCTACACAGTTGGCAGACCGTGTAGGGACTCCTGTCGCCCCCTGCCAGGGACTTGTCCATTATCCAGATTTATGTGTCTGGCATGGACCGTCTATTTAGTTCTTTGGCCAAGAGCGACCAAGGAACCCCCATTCCTTGCTGTTCATATTACACCTCCTCTTAATACTATTTAGAACGGTAGGGAAAAGTGTCTCTACAAATTCCTGTCGCGCAGGCACATTTGGAGCCTAGCCACCAACCAAAAAATGGCCGACTATGTCCGGGCAAAACATAGTCAGTTCTTTTCCCTACCGCTCTTTCCCATAGAGACTTCTACGCCGGAGAGGCAAAAACGTAGAAATCTCTTTCCCCTATTGATACCAAGGAAGAATCTTCCGCCATTCTTCCTTTCAATAGGAGCCTATTTTTTCTTATTGCGTCGGGATAGAAGGATTCGAACCTTCGGCCCCTCGCTCCCAAAGCGAGCGCTCTTAACCAAGCTGAGCTATACCCCGTTATTTAATTTGCTCGCGTAACAGGACTCGAACCTGTCATTCCTCCGACTAGAACGGTGATCTGCCTTCTGATCTATTACGCGATGCCCTTACCCTGCCAATCCAAACAAGGGCTTTTCAGCCACACAGCGGGGGAAGCTATTTAATTAATACGGCCAGAAGTAATACCATTTGCGGGCTGTTCATCATGTCGGCAAATCAAAACAGTTTAGTATTACATCTGACCGTGTTATACGCCTCTAGGAACGTATCTCTACGCTACCGACGCCTAGGCGCTGTAGGCCCCCTGCGATTTGAACGCAGACTCGACACTGTATAAGAGTGTTGCTTTAACCAAATTAAGCTAGAGGCCCTTGGCCCTACCTACTCAGTATAGGTAGGGATTTAACCATATTCTATTGTATGATCGCTCTATAGTCTCCCGCGTTTATAGGGATTTACTGCCAGCGATCTATTAGCCCCGAGTCAAATGCGGCTAGAGGCTAACGTCAAATTCGCCATACTTGGCACTAGTAATAAACGCTGCCCATTCTTTATTTGTGAAATACAGAGTAGCAGTATGCGGCTCTAGTGAGTGCCTAACCCAAACTCCATTTTCTGTAGGCTTAACTTCAACACACGCTCCATTACCTGCCGATGCCGTGGCTTTGCGCCAACCAGTCCCCTGCATTAAATGCTCCTTGGTAAAGTTATTTCGTACTTAATTCCACAACTGCATACTCTGGATCTTTTTGATGAGTTAATAATCCCTTGACCCAAAAGTAAAAAACTCAAAACCTTACCGCATACGCAGTTAATAACTATTTGCTGAAATGATTTATTGGACTTTCTACTTTTAGGAATCATCGCCATCATCTTCGTAGCGATCATCCTCTTCCGAATCTATATACATCGGCCCTACTCTCTAGAATCTATTCAAACTGCTAGCTGGGCGATTCCGGGGTACGTCCCCTACCGACTGCCCGCGTTCGGCCGCCTGCGTGGATCGTGGCCTCATCCTGGTGCCCTGCCCGACAGGTCTATATAACCACATCGGCCGCGCCCTGTCAAATTATTTAATCAATCTAGACTATAACT
>WNFY01001613.1_pt1 | contig 24622 bp, 19 predicted proteins | sample 5400091 | NCBI WGS metagenome assembly WNFY01 (sample SAMN13153364, study PRJNA577476) | soil metagenome | isolation source: 60 cm soil or saprolite under grassland replicate 1 | place: USA:California | collected 2016-06-15 | reverse complement strand
TCACCTTAGAATGCTCACAGAGTGGGTTCGTGTGACTCTTTTATCAGAATGTGGCGTGAAACCCCTGGCTTTAGACATGAGGAGACAAGCCACTTCGCCCGCAGGGGTTTCACCACAAATCAGGGGCTAAGCAGCAGCTCGGCGTTTGGTAGAAGCCTTCTCCCAGGCAGCATTGAGGAGGCGCACCTGCAAAGGCACCACAGCGTTGGCATTCACGCGTTTCCAGCGCATGCCGCGTCGTTTCATACGAGGATTGATCACCATAGCGACCCCACGCTCGACTAGACCACTGCCGACGGGATAGCCCGTTTTTCAACCCCCGATTTGTGGTGGAACCGCATGAACTAAAAGGTGACTGGCAGCGCTATCAATCCTCGTAGACCCAGATTTTCGCGCCATTTTAAAGGTCCTGGTTCCAGGTGTATATTCGGCATACGACGAAGTATGGTCGCGAAGGCTGTTTGTCCTTCGATCCGTGCCAGAGAGGCTCCAAAACAGAAGTGGCTGGCCCATGCGAAGGCGACATGTCGGTTATCTTCACGACAGATATCAAGCCGATCGGGTTCCGGGAAACGCTCTGGATCGCGATTGGCCGCACCCATTACGGCTATAACCGCTTGGCGCTTACGGATCTTTTTTCCACCCAGTTCAACATCCTCTGGTGCTAGGCGCGCAGTATGCTGGCTTGGGCATTCGTAACGCAGCAATTCCTCAACGGCAGAAGGGATCAGTGAGAGATCAGCGCGCAACTTCTCAAGTTGATCGCGGTGGCGTAGCAGGCTCAGCATACCATTGCCAATCAAGTTGGTCGTGGTTTCCTGCCCACCAACCATCGTCACAATCGTATTGGCAACAACTTCCTCCTCGGTAAAACGGTCCCCATCTATTTCAGCTGCTAAATAAGCACTGATAAGACCATCACGTGGATGCTTGCGTTGCTCTTTGATAGCCGCACGGAAATAGGCCACCATCTCTTCCAGGCTGCGTATCACTCGTGGCGCGCGTTCGGGATTATGCTGGAAGTTCCCCAACACCTGGGCAAAGTCGCCGGACCATGCCGTCAGTTGACGCCAGTCAGAGATGGGCAGACCGAGCATCTCGGCAGTCACGATCGCTGGGAGAGGATAGGCTAGATCCGCGATCACATCTATGCGACCTTTGTCCTGTACCGCATCTAACAAGCTATTGGTGATATCCTGAATGTGAGAACGCAAAATTTCTACACGCCGGGGAGTAAACGCCTTCGAAGCGAGGCTACGTACACGACCATGCGCGGGAGGATCGAGAAAGAGCATCTGGCGTACCATAACCTGTGCAAGCGGTGTCAAAGCTTCCAGTCCGAGTGCAGTCAGTTGTTCAGGCGTCGGCGTACGATTCGACGAGAAATGCTGGAAAACCGTGATTACATCTGCATAGCGAGTCACTACCCACGCGTGCAGAAAGGGATCCCAGTGAACAGGATCCTCGGTGCGCAATCTATGATACAAAGGATATGGATTAGCAAGTACTTCAGGGTCGAGCAAATGATAGAGGCTGAGAGGTAACTTTGCCTTTCCCTCCCTGGATGATGGTTGTGTTTGCATGATGATGCAATTCCTCCTTGTAGCAAGGAACCTGGCCTTCTACGCTTTCTGTCCCTGCTCTAGCAGCCGCAGTACCTCTTCGTCGCTCATCAACTCCACTCTGGCAAGCACAAGTCGTTCAACTTCCGCGGCCAGTTCACGTACAGTAGGCGACTCAAAGAGGGTTCTGAGAGTGAGATCAACACCGAAGGTATCCGCTATACGTGCAATAATCTGCGTGCCTAAGAGTGAGTGTCCACCCAGCATAAAGAAGTTATCATCTATCCCTATTGCTTCTATTTTTAGAAGTTTGCTTACTATTCTGGCAAGTTGTTCTTCGGTCGGCGTGGTAGGGGCTAAAGGCTGACGGGATCATATAATCAGGCAACCGTTCCAGAAGAGTTTCGCGCAGCGAGCCTGCCGTCATAGATCTCCCAGGTACAGGCACGATATAGGCAACCAGGAGTTTATTTCCCGGCTTATTCTCACGCACCATGGCAAGGCTCACCAGGACGTCCGGATGCGTATTAAGTACAGAGACAATCTCACCAGGCTCGATACGGAAACCACGGATTTTGATCTGGTGGTCGGTGCGGCCCATGAAAGCGATCTGACCATCTGGTAAAAAACGCGCCAGGTCTCCAGTCTTGTACAAACGAGCGCCAGGCTCATCATTGAAGGGATGGGGGATAAATCTCTCCCTGGTGAGTTCAGGACGATTGAGATAACCAACAGCGAGCCCAGCTCCTCCAATATACAATTCCCCAGGCGTACCGATTGGCACCTGTTGCAAGTTCTCATTCAGGATATAGATCTGCGTATTAGTAATTGGTCTTCCAATTGCTGGAAGGAGAGTGTCACTCCCGAAGGTGGGTACAATCCCAGAAGTTGCAACGACAGTCGCCTCGGTTGGACCATAGTTATTGACCAGGGCAAAAGGCAATGCAGGCGATGGATAGAGGTGCAGCGTATCGGCCCCGGTCAATAAGAAGCGCAATGAAGCAATTGATGGCCATTCTAGCATCATGACGCTTTCAGCCAGTGTGGTCGGCAAGAAAGTAATGGTAATCTTATTGTGTAACAACCAATCGCGGATCAAGCCAGGTGTCACGCGCGTTTCGTCATCGGGTAAATAGATACTTGCCCCGAGGGTTAGATAAGGCCACAACTCCCAGCCGATTGCATCAAATGCAGGACTCGTAAGCTGAGTTGCACGATCAAGGGATGTGACCGCGAAGGCTTGCTGGTGCCAGAATACGAGATTGAGCAGGCTATCATGAGTGATCAATACCCCTTTGGGACGACCAGTCGAGCCAGAAGTATAGATCGTATATGCCAGGTCAGTCACTGAAATGCCAGGATCAGGATCGGTCGCGGGTTGCCCGGCCAGCACTTCCGCATCTCTATCCAGACAAACAACGCTGGTTCCCTGGCTAGAAAGTCGTGCAGTCAGATGTTGTTGCGTTACCAGCACTGGTGCCTGAGCATCTTCTAACATAAAGGAGAGACGTTCTGAGGGATAGGAGGGATCCAGCGGTACATAGGCACCACCGGCCTTGAGGATACCCAGTAGTCCTACCACCATGTCCAACGACCGTTCAACACAAAAACCAACCAGGACATTAGAATGTACACCAAGCGACTGCAAATAATGAGCGAGCTGATTGGCCCGTCGATTCAGCTCTCGATAGGTAAACTTGCGATCACCTTCCACAAGAGCCACTGCCTCGGGATGTTTGGCGGCCTGCAGCGCCACGAGCTGCGGAACACATGCATTGCGTGGATAATCCCGCTGCGTCGCGTTCCATCTTGCCAGTTGCTGCAGTTCATCCTCCGCAGTAAGAGAAACAGAAGAAAATTTATTACGAGAGCTTACTACCGTTTTGCTACTATCCATAATGCACAACCCTCCTCTATGTTTGGGGCATCTCCGCATCCCGCGAGGGATGCCTCTACGGTGACATTTAACGGATTGTTGGGTTCATTTTGCTCCATATCTGGGGTTAAGAAAGTATAAGCATACTCAAAGCTCGTTGCAACGTCTCTGCATTCCCATATATTTTCATTACAGGAATTTTGCAACAGAACTTCCAACAGTATACCCAAAAGGTGAAATAAAAATCGTCAATTACCGACTAATTTTGTAGGAATTGATAGCCGACTTTAATGATCGTGATAACCGCTATATAACGGCTATCATAACCACAATATATACCTATGCTTCGCTCAGCAAGTGACCCGAAACGCGATAAAGTCCCATAGACGTCTATGTCTATAGGACTCCGTTGAAGAGGGAAACTGTGGATCTCTTTACTGTTAAGAGTCGATACAGTCATTTAGATGCAGCAATATGGTGCGGGTCTGTCAAACCGGTCAGGCTACAGCCCCTCTCGCGCACAGTCGAAATCTCTAGATTGAAATCATATAACTTGTTGCGCAAAGACGAAAGCGCACGCCGGATGGGTCTGAGTTCCTGTTGCCATGTTCCACATTCCATGGCATCATGCAAACGTTGACGGCAACGGGTTATCGCGGCTGCATTTACTGTGTTCGAAGAAATATTTGACAACAACATCGCGTAGGGACAACAGTGCGGAAAAGCTTCTAAAATCGGCACAATCACTCGCATCTCGTTGACACTCAATTGCTGCTCCACAATTTGCACAGGCCCTTCAGACAACAATGAGAGTGTACGTGTCCTCAGATTCAAGGCCAGTATATGCCCCGGGGGCAGCAAATTCAGCAGAGAAAAATGCGAGATATGAGTCTTTATCTCTTTATGCCGCCTGAGACGAACGGGTTGTGTCTTCTGCATAAGACCTTCCTTACTCTACAAATTTCCTTGCTATTACCTCAACATTTCACACAGATTGTACCTTGCTGAGACACTCCCGGAGGTGCTTAGCTAGATCGTGGAGATCCTCGTTTCTGCATGAGTCATGAGTACCAGCGATAGCATGGAACTCTACCTCTTCAGCTGTAGTCGCCATCTTATCCCATGCAGATTTGCGGCTACCGGACTCTTCCCTTGCCCAGAAATACGTTATTTTGCCAGGGTAGTAGCAAGCAACATAATCTGAGACGATCCATACAAATATGCCCATCCAATCTTGACGCAGCGTTTTAGAAGTTGGAATGAGCGAGAAGCCCTCTGATTTCCTGTACTGTGAATATCGTAGCAGTTTATGCATATGACGTACATAAAGAAACATATCCAATTGCTTATCTGGTCCAATTCGCAACAATTTGCCCATACGGCGCACAAAACCGCTGACCAACTTGAGAAAGGTGGGGCCATGTGGCTCCAATAGCCGCATCATGCGACCGGTCACACCTGGCTCGATCAAAACCAGTAAGTCAACAGACTGCCAAGCGGCGCGAAGCTGTTGGGCCATCTCGAAGGCGAGAATGCCTGCGCCGCAAAATCCTCCTATGAAATAGGGACCTGTTGGCTGAACAGTGCGTAGCGCTTTGACGTAATCTGCCGCCATGGCCTCTAATGTGGGTGGGACCCGCAGACCATCAAACTTGTATGGGTCTAACAAGTAAAATGGTTGGTCCAATCCCAGGTCATGTGCCAAGGGAAGGGAGTAAAAAGCACCACCAGCCCAATGCACATGCAAATAGAAAAAAGGGGGCTTAGACCCACTGGTTTGCACTGGAACAGCAATGGACCGTGTGTCAGTAGAGGGTTGAGATCTGGCATTTTCCTGGTGCCGTGTAGTAGTATCAGTGGTAGCCTTAGCACTCAGCACCTCTCCACGCAGATACTTTTCGAGCAACGCGCGTCTGGCCTCTGATAGTTCTGGGATATCAGCCATTTTTTCATTTCCTTTCACGGGAAAGGAACTCCTCATCATCTTAATGGTTTTCTCACTCCTCAAGGAAATAGTGTCTTATATGCAAGCAGGAGATTCTCTTTGTCATAACTCCAATTAAGCTCCTCTTCTATACGCTTACGCCCGATAGCTCCTATAGTGAGACGCAGGTGCTCATCATCGAGCAGTGCCTCGATTTTACTGGCGAAGTCCTCTGTACGATTGGGTATAGCATAAAGAGCTGCATTTTGTGCAGAAAAACGCGTTTCAGCAAGATCAAATGCGACAACGGGCTTTCCAAGCGCCATATATTCCATCGTTTTAATCATGGTAGAGTATTCATTCAGTCCATTCTGTGGATCAGGCGAGAGGCCTATATCCGCAACGGTAAGATAGCGCAAAATGTCGCATTGGTCGATCCAGCCAGTAAAGTGTACATAACTATCAAGTTCCAGATCATGTGCAAGCGTATGCAGTGATTCAGCAGCATCGCCATCTCCCATGAGAACGAGCAAAACGTCATGACGACGTCGTTTATGAACAAGGTTATCAAGCGCATAGAGGGCATATTCAACGCCATCTTGAGCAGCCATCACACCTACGTATACCAGCAGATAAGACCGTCCTCGTTTCAATTCAGGCTCAGGGGTGACCAATCTCATACGCTCTAGGTCTGGTCCGTTGCGCACGACAAATACGTTGTTGGCAGGGACATGACCACGCTCAATGGCTATTTTTTTGAATGATGCGTTTGTCACGATGACAAGGTCTGCAGTCTTATACGTACACCATTCCATGAATAGCAGAAATCTATAAAGGAACTTCATGTGGTTTTTCGACTTCGCTCGAAACACCTCGGGCGTAAGATCATGTTGGTCAAATACAAATTTTTTCCCTATGATGCGATAAAACAATCCAATGAGAAAAAACATATCAGGTGGATTAGCTGCATGAATTACATCGAAGCCATGATGCCACAACACTTCAAGGCTCAGCCAGAAAGTTACGAGAATGGCGAGGCCATACTCCACAGCATAGGCAATGTATTTACGCCCGGCTTGAGGTAACTGATAGCGGTAGAGATGAATGCTCTCAAGGCAAATATATGATTCTCGGCAACACGAAAGTCCCTTAGGACTGATAATACTAACCAGGAAGCCGTTGTCTCGTAGGGTTGTAGCTTCAGCCCAGACACGGCTATCCTCAGGAGCAATGTCGTTTTCTATCAGCATCAATACTTTACGAACTTTTGCCATGAGCAGAACCATCCCTTTCTTGAAATGAAGAGCGAATATGTTCCGATGCAATAGTATACCCAGGCAAGAAGGAAAAAGTCGTCAGTTGACAACTAACTTTGTGGAATTTGATAGCCGACTTTGCAAAGAATCATGACCTCTTATGAGAGGATTTAACACCGTTCTTTATGAACTTCATAACTGCTCTATTCCAGACTGCTGATAGGTAAGACTGCTTACAGCGCGACCTGGGGTTGCACCTTTCTTTCTGCATTTTACTATAGGCGGACATCTCCGAGCATGCAAGCTAGTGCGTTACCCGCTTTCTTCAGATGGCGATCCTCAGGCTTGAGCCGAAGTGCGGTGTTCAGGCTCCAGAGTGTGAATCGGTTGGCCAGAGGTCGCAGCAGCGGATGGAGCGCAAAAGCGCGATACACTGGTCGCGCTTCGTAACCCACTTTTTTCTTAAAGATATGGAGTCCTGCATTGCTATCTGTCAGAGTGCTCAATCCACCGCACACCAAATTGCATCTCCGTTCCACCAGGTAGTGGGAAAAAGTGCTATACAACAAAGTCTGGTTTGGTCTGTACTGCCGTAAAGAATCCGCTGAAAAGCATCCTGTGATCTCGACCCAATCGTCCACCTCCAAGGCAGACAGAAAGGCGGCTAACTGGTTGTTTTTCCAAGCACCAAGATAAACGGATATCGTATCCCTCTCTAAGGGTGAAGTTTTCAGAGAGGAAGAAAGAAAGCGTGGAGCAGGAGGGATAAAGTAGGAAAAAAAGAGCAAAAGGAAGGCTGAAGAATCCTCACGTGGTAAAGTAGTTCAAACCAAACGATCTACGACCCAAAGGAGCCTCCAGCATTCCATGAGTATACACATTTCTGTCGAATCCATCCAGGGGAAACAGCGCAAAGAAATTATCGAAGAAATCAAGCAACGAGCAAAAGAAGCAGCATTGCACGCGATAAAAGAGGTGCTAGAAGCCGGTTTAGAAGCAGAAGTAGAACACCAACTGGGAAGAAAGAAAGGAGGGACTCGTTGTATCAGCAATCAGCCACGTCAGATTGAGTGGAGATGTGGGCACTGCGGATGCCAGGATGCCAATCAGTTTCTCCGAGATGGACACTATCGAAGAAATCTAGAGACAGGATGGGGACATGTCCAAGGATTGCGCGTTCCCATGCTGGAATGTCAGAAGTGTTTCCATGATGTGATCTGTCACTTTCGCCTGGTAGAGAAATTTCAACGGTTTTGGATTGACTTGGAACAAGATGCGCTCTTGAGCAGTGGCTTAGGACAGAGTTTGCGCTCCATCGTGCAGCGATGGAGTGCTCAGACAGAAAGTAATGTGGGGTTACGAGCCCTCAACGAGCGGATTAATCAAATTGAGCTGTTGGTACAAAAGATGCGAGAGCGAGCCATATCGCCAGTTCCGCCTATCGTGCAACTTGATGGGATCTGGGTGACCATTCAGCGCGAAGGAGAGAAGATCAAGCCTGATGCGAAAAAGCGCAAGAGAAAACAACGAACAGGGAAAAAGGAGGTCATCTTAGTCGCGCTGGCATTTTGGGAAGATGGCAGGCGAGAAGTTCTTGACTGGCATATCGCCCCCAGCGAAGAACATACCCATTGGGAAGTTCTTTTGAATCGGCTTTGGAGGCGGGGAGTGCAGCCTGAGAAAGGATTAAAGATGAGCGTGCGTGATGGATGTGGAGGGTTAGAAGAGGCACTTGCCCAGGTCTATGGTCCCTGCGTTTTGGATCAGCGTTGTATTTTTCACAAACTGCACAACGTGGGAAGCAAAGTGCGCAGCGAATTGAAGGGAAAAGAGCAACGTGAGGAACGGAAGCAACTTATGAAAGAAGCCAGTGAGATCTATCAGGCCGAAACCGCTTCGCAGGCGCACCTGCGACTTCAGGCATGGGTACAACGATGGCAAGAACGTGCTCCTGATGCCGTTGCCACCCTCAAACGCGATTTTGAGGCCACCGTGGTCTTTTATCAACTGGATACGATCACACGAGAGTGGATACGGACAACCTCACTTCTTGAACGTGCCAATCGAGCATTTCGCAGTAAATTTCGTCAGGCGGTTACTTTCGGTAGTCAAATTGGAGCAGAGGTCGCTGTTTATTTGCAAGTTCTCCGCCTCCATACGCGACTTCCCCAAAGGCTCTTGGTGGGAGGTCTCCCACGACCTCCCTTTTGCCCTGCGCGAACTTCACCCTTAGAGAGGGATACAATATCGATAAACGATCTCCGGGAAGTTTGCCTCGGCAACAAAACGCTGGTAAAAACTCTTTAGATGTCCCATCACTCAGACCAAGCCGACCGCGGGTTTCGCAGAACGCCTGGGTCCCATAGGCCAGTACTTGTTCGGATGTAAGGGGAGTGATCGTTAGTTCCTTAAGCCCTCGGCCCACCTCCCGGCGCATGTTCCCAGAGAGCTTCTCCAATGCGTAGTCATGGTCAGTACAAAGGTAGAGCCAGGTGTTGGCTGGATGGTGCTCATCGGGCTCCTGAAGATAGATGGCAAGCGCAGCGCGTCCACGCCACAAAACCTCTCTGACCTCATCGGAACTGGGAGGGACCAGGTGGAACGTCGGTTTGCGCATCAGGACAAGGTTTCCTTGTCTGACCCAGAAGGTTGTCGGTTCACCCGGAAGAACTTGAACTCCCCTTCTTGCCAAGTCTATGGCATACTCTGTTAGCGATCTGAATTGTGTTTTGTGGGCTATGACCTGCTCATCTTTATTTATTGCGTAAAACCTATCATAAGACAAAACGGAACAAAACAACATTTACTTTCGAGTAAAAAAGGCCTTTTATTCCTCTCTTTGCAACTAGCCCAGATGCTTATAAAGAAAACCGCCTAGAGGTTCCGTTATCTCTAGTGGGAGTCTGCTCCAGCATGTGGTAAGAAAGCGGAATTTCCAACTATCTTCAGATACAGATGCCAGTCCAGCAGTACGCGGATAATAGTAGTAGGGAAGAGATTCCTGGTAGGCACCCCAACGGCGCTTGAACTCTATCAATCCATGATTAGCGCGAGCCGTTCGACCAAGGTCGAGAGTTTGAAATCCCTGAGAGTGACTCCAGGAAATGGCTGTCCACATTAGAAGATTATTGGGAGCCAGGTGGAGATAACGTTCATCGGAGGCACCATAAGCGTATCTCATATCGGTACCTGATGCCAGTAAAATCATGCCTGCGATGATACTTCCCTGATATTCAGCCAGCAGGAGTTGCATCGAGCCATTCGAGGCAAATGTATCCCATAAGTTGAAGAAGAAGCGTTGTGGCTGTGCTGGCATGCCTTGTTTCTTCGTGCGTGTCTGTAAGTGCAACTTGTAGTAGAGTGCCACATCCTCGCGTCGATGCGCGAAATGAACGCGTACGCCAAGCTTCTGTGATTTCTTAATCTGTCGTTGTACTGGCTTTCGCAATCCTGACCACAAAGCATCGGCATCTGCAGTGAGCGGTATCAACCAGCGTATATATGAATTTCCTTCCACCAGGTCAGGTCGCTTAGCAAGCACCATATTTACTCCAGAGCGCAATTCCAAGTAACGTACTCGCTGTTGCTGTGCAAGGCGAAGTGCCTGATCAATAAGAGCATTGGCGCTAGCATCATCCACAGCGAGTAGCGGGCAATGATCAGAAAATGGTAGTGATACTAATCGTCGTCCTGTGAGCGGGCTATCTACCAAGCATAAAGGAAGAAAGCCACTGACCTGCCCCTGCGGATTGGTGGTAATGAGTGGAATAACTGTATATCCGTAGATGTCCATGATGAGCTTGAACCAGGGTGCGCTATAGTAAAGCCAACCTGAGGTCTGCTGGTCAACAAAGGTACTCCAGCGGGAATCAGAGATAGAAATAAGCATTGCGTTAGCTCCATTTATTGCTTTCAACGCTCAAGGATGAAAACATCTACAGGCTTGTCATTAGATGTGTGTTTTTTGAGCTATAAATATAATCATGGGGCTGAAGCGTACAATCTTGCCTATTGCCAAGTAGTGCTCTAGCCGGGTAGCAATTGGAACCAGAGGAGAATTGCTAGTTTTCGACAACGGAGACCAGCCAAATCCCTCTTCATATAGCAATGAGAAGCCCCTTTTAGATAATTTCCTCCTCCATTGGGGATAAGATAGACAATAAGTGTAGATGGAACCACCTCTTAAAGGTGCGAGAGCGTAATGCGCCAATCCGCGCCATGATGAGCGATTGAAGAAAACTCCGACAAGCAGACCCCCCACATGCAGCACGCGAAATGCTTCGTCGATGAACCAATGGGCCTGGATTACCTGGGGAACTTCAATGCAAAGAGTCATTCCTATACTCTCAGTATCGCAAGGAAGCAATATGCCCGTTGGGCTCGCCAGAATACATGTTGCTGCTGGTATTCTACTTTTGCATACGTTCAACGCATCCTGGTTGGTATCTGTGCATATTATCTGACAACCGGTATCCGCGAGCAGCTTTGACCAGCGTCCTCCCTCACATCCTATTTCGAGAACCTTGCTTTGTTTTGGAGCCAGGTTGTTCGCTTCCAATATGACTCTCTTCTCGATTTCTGATGTATGTTTAGCATATCTTCTCGTCGTAGCGATGTTCTCCCAGTAAAGAACTGCATCATACTTATCTTTGTCGCTTGTTTTCATCGTATTACTCCGTCTGTTATCTGCCCGATAAGCACGAGATACTACACTCCTCCAGTTCCTCGTAACATAATAGGAAAAGTGAGGAGGATAAGCTTGAAATCCTCAAGAAGGGACTGTTGTTGCAGATAGGCAATATCCATATCGACCATAGTGGAAAAAGGCACCCGGCCTCGCCCATAGACCTGCCAGGTACCTGTCAGCCCTGGCCTGCCACACAAACGAAGCCAGTCATGTGAATTGTAGCGTTCGACTTCATAGAGCAGCGGTGGACGTGGACCAACCAGTGTCATTTCACCACGCAGGACATTGATGAATTGAGGCAATTCATCAATGCTGGTTTTGCGGAGAAACTGACCAACTCTTGTGACTCGTGGGTCATCAACCAGCTTGTACTGAGGGTTGATCGTACCTGTGTTTCCATTCAATGGCTGATTAGCCATATACTGTTCAATGGACTTGCGGTGAGGAGCATCATCGCACTGATGGTACATAGAGCGAAATTTAAACATATCGAATTCGACTCCATGTAGCCCTACTCGCTTCTGACGAAAAAAGATCGGACCTTTTGAGTTCAGCCGTATAGCTACCGCCACGATCCCCACAATGACGCCAAGAAAGGGGAGGGCGAGCAAGGTAAATACTATGTCAAACACGCGTTTTATGCGCAGGTAGCGTGGGCTAATAGCGATAGTATTTCGCGCACGTATGGTTTGAACAGTCATACATGCTCTCCTATCAATTCATAACTTGTACTGTTAGCTTCTGCTTTGCCTGTTTCTCCAATGCCTCCTGTGCCATAGTCAGTATGCGCACCACCTCTAGACCGACTTCTCCGTGAGCGCGTGGCTGGTTACCATGGCGAATTGCATGAGCGAAATCCTCGCACTCTAAGCGCAGTGGCTCAATCCAGTCGATATGCGGAATAGTTATCGCTCCGTAACGGTAGGAGACAACAGGATCAGCATGAACATCTGCACCTTTGTTGTAAATTTTCATCATTTCAGCCGAGTTTGTATCGTCGTAGATGGCCATCTTCAGACTGCCGACCACTGTTATCCTGCGAACTTTACAAGGATAGAGCCAACTGACGTGAATATGTGCAGTTATTCCATCTGCAAATACCAAGTGAAGATGAGCGATATCATAAATATGTTGCTTGAGATGAGCATGAGCTTGCACAGTGATCTGCTCCGGTTTTTGACCCAATAAATAGACCAGGATTGACACATCATGAGGTGCTAGATCCCAGACCACGTTGATATCCTCGCGATACAATCCTAAATTCAGTCGCTCGGCTTCGATGCAATAAATCCTTCCCAGGTCACCGCTTTGTACAAGCTTACGTAGCTCATTGACAGCGGGACTATATTCAAAGGTATGCCCTACCATCAAAACACGCTTCATCTGCTTCGCCAAGGCCACCAGTTCTTCGGCCTCTGCTAGATTTGTTGTCAGCGGCTTCTCCACTAAGACATGTTTACCTTGTAGCAAAGCATCTTTTGCAAGTTGATAGTGGGTTCGTGCCGGCGTAGCAATCACTACAGCATCAACGTCGGAGCAAAAGATGTCTTTAGCTTGTGTCATCGTACGTACCCAGGGTTGACCAGCTAGCGTCTTTAAGCGATAAGCATCCGGATCAGCTACCATTGTCACCATCGCATGTGGCAGCGTATCCAGATTGCGAGCAATTTTGGGTCCCCAGTAACCCCAGCCAACAACCCCAAAACGTAATTCGGTCAGCATCATCGCATTCTCCTAGTTGACTTAGCGTCCCTTAGGATCGCCTCTCTGGTCCATGTATAATCTCTGCAAAGATGGCACTTTATGGCCACCGACTTTTCGCACCGTCACATATAACATTCCTCTTGATAGCGTCGACCACCATCTGCGTCTGCTCCGTTGTCAACTCTGGATACATAGGTAAGGAGACGATATGTTTCGTGGCCGTTTCTGTGACCGGGAGGCTGCCACGCGTATAGCCATAATGTTCGCAAGCTGGTTGCAGGTGAACGGGCGTAGGATAATGAATTCCAGTTGCAATCCCTACATTCTGCAGATGCTCACGGAATAGATCGCGTTCCTGGACCTGTATCACATAGACATAATAGACGTGATTTGCCCACGGTCGAATCTGTGGAACGGCATCGACTATCTGCTGCAGATGGGAGTTGTAGAAGTGGGCATGCCTCTGCCGAGCGGCATTCCATTGTTCCAGGTAGCGTAGCTTTACTCGCAACACTGCTGCCTGTATCTCATCCATGCGGGCATTAACTCCCAATACCTCATGTCGGTAGCGCACGCGAGAACCGTGGTCACGGAACAAGCGGATTCTTTCTGCGAGGTCAGCATCGTTAGTGACACATATGCCAGCTTCGCCGTATGCCCCCAGATTTTTACTACAGTAGAGGCTAAAGCATCCGATATCTCCCAGGCTTCCCACCCGTTGTCCCTGGTAGGTTGCTCCGTGTGCCTGAGATGCGTCTTCGATCACTCGGAGTCCTCGCGCGTGGGCAAACTCCAGGATGGGCTGCATCTCGGCAGGGTACCCATAGAGATGCACTGGAATTACGGCGCGCGTGCGTACAGTCAGGACACGTTCAAGATCATGGTAGTCTAGCGTATACGTGGCAGGATTGATATCGACAAAGACCGGCTTTGCTCCCACCAATGCAATCGCCTCTATCGTAGCAATAAAGGTATTAGCAACGGTGATTACCTCGTCACCGGGACCAATGCCACAGGCTTGCAGCGCCAAGATGAGAGCCTCCGTCCCATTCGAGACGCTTATGCCCTCCTGACATCCACAATAAGCAGTAAATTCGCTCTCAAATGCTGCAGTCTGTGGACCGAGAAACAATTGCATGTTCTCCAGCACATCATTGATTGCAGCGGTAATTTCCTGCTTTATTGTCCGATACTGTGCATGTAGGTCTACCAGGGGTATCTGCATATGTTCTACTGTTCTTCCTTAAAGGGAAAGCTGGCTCAGAGCCTTTTCTCTCGTCCTTATAAAGCGTAATGATGTTGCTGATGTTGTAACAGGCTGGCTAGACTACGGACTTCAGTGCGACTTGCTAAGCAATAGTATACCCAAGGGCCGAGAGAAAAATCGCTGGTTGACGACTAATTTTGTGGAACCTGATAGCTGATTTTGTCGATAGCTATAGCCGCTGTCGTGCGGATTCTTTATCGAATAAGTGCATAAGCAAGCAACCTTTTGGGGAAGAGATAAGTGCCTCTCATGCGGATAATCAAAGTAGGGTACAGACGCGTTATCCCAGATCAGCAACCAGGAGGTCTTCCGGTTCTTCTTCGCAATTATCGCTCAACACTGTCTCTGGGCATGAAGTGCTCTCTCCCAATCTTAGGTATTGTTGTAGAGTTGGTACCTATCTCGTGATTTATGAGGGGATGTCAGAACACAAGGCTGCAATGGATTCGCATAGCAGCGGTCATGATTATCGACAAAGTCGGCTATCAAGCTCCACAAAATTAGTCGTCAACCAGCGATTTTTCTCTCGGCCCTTGGGTATACTATTGCTTAGCAAGTCGCACTTGGTTTCCCTGGTTCACTACTTCCGAGATGTTTTTTCAGTGCTAAGGAAGAAGTTGCAGTATGAATCTTGTCTCCTTCTCGATCAAAACAAAGGGAGCACATAATTTTGTACGCAGGCTCGGGACAGTTTTTACTCGGTTTGGCTTTTCCGAAGCGCCAATGCGACGCGCTTTACATGTGGTTACAGGCGCACTCCAACAATTCGACGGGGTGCCCACATTCTTTATTCCAGCAGTGGTGCTGCAGCGTCATCCCTCTTTAATTCAGGAAATAGTTCGTTGTGGAGCTGAAATTGGTGTACATGGCTATGTACACAACGATTACCGCTCCTTGAATGAAGATGAGCAGCAGGTGCAAGTCGGGCAAGCGATCGAGATATTTCGGCGGACTTGTATTCCTTATCAAGGATTTCGCAACCCTTATCTTGGCTGGACAGAGGAAGCACTTCGTATCTTTGTCGCACTTGGTTTTGCCTATGAAAGCAATGAGGCGATTTTACATGATGTAATCGAGCTTGATCATCTCCCACCTGCTGTGAGAAGTGGCTATGAAAAGTCGTTGGCGCTCTATCGTGTATCTCCTTGTAGCGCATATACCTTGCGTCCTCACTTCGAGAGGGGGTTACTGCGTATTCCAATTAGTGTTCCCGATGACGAGATGCTTTTTGATCGTTTGCGTATTACCGATGGAGATGAGATTGGGCGTATATGGAGCACAATCATGCAGCATATCTATGATTTTGGTGGACTCTATACGCTTAACCTTCATCCTGAACGCGCAGTTCTCTGCGAAAAGGCTCTTGCTATCCTGTTATCATTTACGCAAAACCGACCTCTTCCAGTCTGGGTAGTTTGCTTGAGTGATGTGGCTCAATGGTGGAGGGAACGCAGCCAGTTCAGATTGCATATAACGCCCGTAGCATCTCAGTGCTGGCACATCTCGGCTGAGTGTACTTCTCGTGCCACACTCCTTGCACGTCATCTTATTGTAGATACTCAGCTTACAACTCCCTGGTCAGGTGTGGATATGAGCATAGATGCTCACAACTGCACTGTAAGGGCTACGCACTGTCCTTGTATCGGCCTTTCACCACATACGCCTGCTGAGGTGTCTGACTTCCTACAGGAACATGGCTATCCAGTCAAGCGCAGTTCTGAGGAAGACGCGTCTATGTATGCTTTATACTTCGATATGCCAGAAGGATTAGGGACAACTCGCAAGGAGCGGATGCAGCGGTGTAGCGCATTAGTACAGCAGATTGAGCAGGTAGAGACGCCGCTTATTCGTTTTGGATGTTGGCCTCATAGGTATCGCGCCGCGCTTACAATTAGTGGAGATATTGATTCTGTGACGATTCAAGACTTCTTTTTGCGTATTTTTGAGGTGCACCATCATGTATAGACGTGATATTCACGAATTATAGCACGTTCGATCCCTCATGCCTTTTCCTTGCACATTAGGGAGCAATGTTCATCATTAGAAAGGTGAAGTTATATTTGGAAGCACTTTATGTGTTACGACTGATTAGAAAATGGCTCTGGCTGATAGTTCTGGCCTGCCTTGTGAGCGGAGCGGCAGGTCTGGTAGTAAGCCTGCTTCGGCCAAAGGTTTATGAGGCTGATGCAATGGTGTACCTCAACTCGCCTAATCGCAGCGATTCCAGTGCTATAGTAGGTGCTCAGCAAGCGGCAAAAGCATTCGCACTTATTCCACAATCCGGTCCTGTCCTGTTAGCCACGATCCAGGCTGTAGGGGATAGGAACTTAAGCCCGGCGCAATTATCCTCGATGCTTACTGTAGTGAACAATCTGGATACGCAGTTTGTGACCATCGGTATACGTGACAGCGACCCCAGGCGCGCTGCCCGGTTAGCTACGGTAATCGTCCATCAATCTATTACTCGATTTAATACAGCCGCAACTGGCGGTAATCAAACCAATAGTTTTATGAAACAAGAGCTAGATACACTTGCATTGGAAATAAAGAGCCTGGAAAATCAGTTGACACAAAAAGGCCAGGTGTCTCAGACGGTCAGCCAGCTTAATGTGAGCCTGAACGAGAAGCGAACGCTCTATAGTCAGTTGTTGGTTTCATACGAAAGCATGAGCACTATCCAGGCCGTTGTGTTGCAGGATGCAGAGGTTCCCAAAGATCCTGTCGGAGGTGGGGCAATAGTAGGGGGAGCGATAGGAATGCTGGCTGGTTTGATAGTTATCACTGGCGTGATACTCTTTATTGAGCGACCAGGAGGTCTCTTACCATCATCGACGAAGAGAACTCAACCAGTATCATCCCCTATACAATGTCCGAGGTGCAACTTTTCATTAATACCACCACAGGCAGTATTTTGCCCACGCTGTGGTAACTATCTAGGCGACATTGCTACGGTAGCTTTAATCAAACCTTCTTTATCGAATGGTAATACGGGCCATGCTTCATTGTACAATCAGGCGCTGGCAACTGGTGATCCGTCTAAGCCAAGTAAACACAGTAAGGAAAAAAGGGCAGGTGATGTATGATGCATTTCACTTCTCAAGTCAAAAGCCTGTTTGTAGCCATGGTTTGTTGATAAGGATGTTTTTAACGTTGATGCTGTAGTCGAGGGCGCTTTGATCATACCAGTTACCGCTATACCACCTACCAATACATCCCCAGATATCCCCGGCCTGATAGGCTGGATATCCAGGAAGGTGACCACGTTCAGACAAATAGGTTGCCCATCCCTCATAACAATAGCGAATGATACCGTATGTATACTCGGCATTGAAAGCAGTAGCATCCCGACTCATAGGCCATGCCGACTTATTGTAAAAATATTTGATTTGCAAAATACCGTAGCTCTGGTAACATCCCATCCCATCCCATGTTCCTGGCGGGCACAAGCGCTGATCGGTTGTATAATCCCCCATCTGTTTTTGGTGCCAGTGGGATTCCACCACAGCCTCTGCTCGAACAATGTCTTCGTCAATGCCCCATTTGCAGGCGACCCAGCGCAAAATTTCATCAGTAGTACCGGTGAAGTTTCCTGTTATCTGCTGGCGAAAGCTATCCGCTTTGGGGTCTAATTTGATGCTAAGAGAAGAAGAGGTCCATGGCTGCAGATGTGCAATTTGCGTGGCCGTTGGTATCTGATGATTTGCCATAGTGTTGTCGGGGCGTTGTTCACCCGAAGATTGACGCAAACGAGAGGCACATTCGCCCTCACTGGGCAGTACGGCACCGGGAGGCAAAGTTGTGAATCTGTGTATGGGTGATGACGTGGAAGTAGGAACAAGACTTCTTCCCGGCGTTCGTAATGCGTTTGGCGCAATGAGCACCTTCAAGATAGCCGTAAGTGAGATCACGACAGCTATCAGTAGAAGAGCGACAACGGTGCAAGTAATTCGTGTCCACGATTGGAAAGGGAAAAATTTAGAATGTCTTTTCATGCATACCTCCTTTTCCTACAATGTTTTCTCAAAGGAGAAAGCTAATGTATCTGCGTTATTATACATTCTGCCAATCAGGATTTGCATAAATTATGAAACTCTTAACAGGAATGGAAAACATCGACGGGGTCCGACAATGGTGTAGGGCGACGTTCAAATATAAGAGCAATATCCTACTGGTCTTGATGGTGGGACTGGTACTGGCCATGATTGTAGGCGCTCTCTGTGCCTTCCAGCCGATGGTGGGACTGGCATGCGCCCTGATTCTACTCCTGCTAGCATTAGTTATACCTCGATCGATATTGGTTGTCTATGGGCTAACGTTACTACTGCCCCTCGTTGGGGGCGCTGCCAGGGGAGCAGTAATCCCGTTTCTCCGCCTGGGACAGGCTGTGCTTGTAATCGGCTGTATTCTTTTCGTAATTGCCAGGCCTGGTCGCCTGGGCAAAGTCCGTCTGACCGCACTTGATCTGGCATTTGCACTCTATTTTCTCGCTGGTTCTATCTTCCCAGTACTGGTCCTTATTTATCGTGGTGGGCATCTTGACCTGAATAGCACTGATAATATCTATGGTGTGTCACCACTACAAACTCTGCTTGGTCCTCTTCAGTACTACTTGCTCTATCGCATCGTGGTCGCCACTATCTCTTCCGAAGAGCAGGTCAAGAGAGTACTAGAACTGAGCTTGATAGCAAGTATTATTGTTGCGATCATAGGAATTTTGCAGAAGGTATTTAGCCCTGTTCAGCGATTCCTTGCTATATATTATCCAAGTATTACACTTCATTCTGTTGCCACTATCGACCAACGGATCACTTCCACTCTGGAAAGTTATAGTGGGCTTGCTGCTTATCTCAGCTTCACTATTATTACGGCCCTGGCCTGCTACTCTATTCAGCAACGACAGAAAATTTCGCCGTTGCTCCTGATCGCTACGATTCTATTAGACAGCATTGCCCTGGTGTTGACTGGCACACTTGCTGCCTGGATCGGACTTGCTATTGGAATTGTTGTTGTCTTTCTACTGGGAGGGCGAATTCCCAAGATGGCTATTTTTGCCCTGGCCGGTATTATTATAGCTGTCCTTATCTTCAACCCATTTATCTCTGCCCGGCTAAGCGAGCAACTTGGCTCAGGTGCGGCGCAAGGGCTGTTACCTCAGTCGTTCGCCTTCAGGATCATGCTCTGGAAGGATTTCTTCTTCCCTGCTATAGGCCAGCGTCTTCTCCTAGGAGCTGGTCCTGATCCTGCTGTACTCAGTAGTTGGTCAACGGAGGAATCACAGTATCTCAGTCTCCTGCTTAGAGGAGGTCTGTTCTACTTTTTCAGTTATCTCCTGTTGATTGGATTCGCCGGACTCATCTGCTGGCGACAGATCAAACAGAGGAGTGCAGACACAGGCCGAACAGTGGCAATAGCTACATTGGCTATTCTGGTATCCATGAGTGCCATGAACGTAACGTCTGCATATTTTACTTATATCGGTGGTACACAGATCATCTGGACATTCCTGGCAATGATGGTGGCAAGTGGGCAACTTAAAGCTCTGGAATCTCAATCTGCACTTTCTCAAGATAGAGGAACCAATAACCACACACTAAGCCAGTTGCATCGGTCGTATAGACATCTGACCTTGCTGTCCCGGCTGTTAGACTGGCACTTGATGAAAGATTCCTTTATCGTTGGTGCTGGTTCTATGCTTGCTCGTTTGCTAGGATTGTTATTCTCGACTCTGCTAGCTCACTTGCTCGCGACCGATGACTTTGGTGTCTTTCGCTATATTATAGGTCTCGTAAACATCGTTACGATTGCCGCGACCGCCAGCCCGGCCAGTTTTGCGCGCTTTCTAGCAATTCATAGGGATGACCCTCAGGCACGAGACCGCTACTTTAGCAATGGAGTAGTGGGACTCTTGTGCCTGCTTGGAGCCTCGCTGCTTATCGCAGCCCCACTTCTGTGGTTCTTGCATGCCCTCAATTGGGGAACAATAAGCTGTATTATAGGCATGAACGCCTTCTATGGGTATCTGGCTGTGGTACGTGGCTTGAGTAGTGCCTGGAAAATGAGCCTGACATATGTACTGAGTAATATTGCTCTCATTATCGCCTTATTTATCTTTGTATTTTTTTTCAAACTGCGCACTGCCCCGGTGGCTGTAGCGATTTATGGCTTGACGAATCTGGTTCCGATCTGTCTCCTAGAACTGACCAGACCAATGATACTGCGTTTCCGACCTGGGCTCATCTCAAAATCCGTATTGCTAGAGCTAGCACGTTTCGCGGTACCAGTAATGATTGCTGTTGGTATCTACTCGATCTGGGCAGAACTGGATATCGTACTAGTCGAGAATTTCCGCCCGCATGCTGCTGGTAGTTACGCTGCTGCCAAAACCCTGGTCGGAGCCTTTATCATCGTTCCCTCAGTCATCGCTATGGTTTTGATGCCGCGAATAGCTGCTATGGAGTCGAAGAAGAGCAAACAGTATTGTACAGGTGCGGCTCTAGCTGCTCTTTTGATTTCAATGATTGGGCTATCCTGCGTGTACCTCTGGGGGCATAAGTTGATTAGCCTTGCCTTTGGCCAGCGTTACAATGACGCTTATTTTCCTTTGCTTCTGCAGAGTATAGGAATGAGCATCTTTTCGGTCTATGCGGTCCTAGAAAGTGTCATCATTGGACGTGGACGACCCAGGTTGTCCGTGCAGGCAATGTTGATAGCTCTGATTAGTACAGGTATAAGTGGCTTCTGGCTAACTCCTCGACTGGGAAGCACAGGGGCCGGGCTGGCTTTCATTATTGGCGCAGTTCTCGGTACTGGCGTCATGGTTTTTAACACCTGGATGTTTCTCCATAGTGAACAGAAATAGGTAACTGGGAGATACTTTTGTGTAACTCTATACTGGTAGTGAAATATGAGAAGAGGGAATCTTCATGAGCAGGAAACCACTATTTATCGTTTGGTGCAAGCATTCACGACGAGCCGAGACACTCGCTACCGAATTAGGGGCACGTGTTAGCTTTCAATATGAGATGAGACTCAAAGGACGCTGGTTGACGCCCTTGCGCTATGCTGTACAATGCTGGAAGACTTGGCGTCTCCTGGAACACGAGCAACCAGAGGTGGTGATAGTACAAGTGCCGCCAGTCTTCGCTCTGCTCATCGTGGTTATCTGGTGCAAGGTACCAAGGAAAACAACGTCTTCAAGGGTACCATATGTGATAGATTGTCATACAGGCACATTTTGCGATCCTCGCTGGCGCTGGGCATTGCCGTTGCAATGCTGGCTCTCACGTGGGTCCCTGGTCTCACTCGTTGCTAGTGAGGCCGCGCTGAGTGTTCTACAACAATGGAAGGTTCGAGGTCTCTTTCTTATCGATGGGCTTCCTACCCTTGTACCGTCGGCTAGTGTTATTGGTTTGGAGGGCAAGAAGCGGGTCGCCGTTATAAGCGGCTTCGGCACGGACGAACCTGTGACTGAGATTTTTGCATCTGCGCGACTGCTTCCGCACGTGACCTTTTACTTTAGCGGTGATGCGAAGAGGTTGCCTCCTAAAGTGGTGACTCAGAAGCCAGAGAACGTTATTTTGACAGGTTTTCTGCAAGATAATGAATATGTTGGGCTACTTACAAACGTGCAAGGTGTGGTTGATCTGACAAATGAGCCAACTATCCTGACCTGTGGCACCTACGAGGCTCTGGCTGTAGGGAAGCCAGCTGTTGTCTCAGATTGGCCACAGATAAAGCGTTACTTTCCACTCGGCTTCGTCCACGTGAACAACACTCCGGAAGAGATCGCGGCGGGAATCAAACGTATGTTAGATGAAGAGATAAAATTGGCTGCTGAAGTGGTAATTATGCGGAAGGAACTGGTAACTAGAAGGCAGCCCCTGCTTGAAGAACTTACAGCTCTCTTGAAGCAGTGATTTTCATCGGTGAGATGGGTTTCCTATATATTCAGGACAACGAGATCAGCAGTACCCCTTTAACATAAGTCGAACAAACGTAGAGCTGGCAAAACATCAGCTTCTTCAACGATACTAACTGTACCCAGTAGACTCACCGATCATGTCTGGCGCGTTGAGGAAGTGATGTTCCATCCTGTCGCTGGAAATGTGAAGCATGCAGGGCGTTCTTGCAATATGGCTCTCAAGAGGCGACGACATTGCTGAAACGCCGAGGTAGCTCTCAAAAAATGGCCGTGATAACCTCTATCACCCGGGTTCTATCCGAGACCTTAATTTCTTGTTTTTGGGATAGGTTTTGACGGCCAAACCGGCCAGACTACAACCTCTTTCACGAATGTTGGAAATTTCTAAATCGAATTGACGTAGCTTGGTTCGTAGCGACGAAAGCGCTCGGCGGATGGGTCTCAATTCCTGTTGCCATGTTCCGTTGTCTTGTGCCTCCTGTAAACGTTGGTAACAGCATGCTATGGAAGTTGCTGTCACAGTTTTCGAGTAAAGATGTGATAGCAAGACTTCATATGGACTATAGTGTGGGAAGGCCTCAAGTAATGGTATCGCAATATGCATTTCGTTGATGCTCATTTGCCGCTCCACGATGAGTTCAGGACCATTAGAGAGTAGAGACAATGTACGTGTTTCCAAATTCAGTGCCAGTTTTTGACCTGGGGATAAAATACCTTGCAAATAAAAATGAAGGATTTTTGTTCCCGCATCTTCTTCGCATCTCTTGGTGTAAACAGGCTGAAGTGTCTGCATACAGTCCTCTTTCACTTGCGTAGACTATACTATACGGAACCATACTTCGACGTACTACTGCTTCCAACTCCTCTTGTTCTCTCTCGTTCAATTCCAACACCGGCTGGTTTTGGGCCTTGCATCTTTCTGTCCTCCTTGGTTTTTTCCTCCTATTTTACCGCAGAAAGAGTTGAGTGAGCTTCTGGAGCCATCTGCACCGTGAGCAAAAGCCAATGCAGTCGAAAATACTTGTCGCTTGGCTTTGGAAAGGCTTCTCAGGCCGAAGCAACTCATCCATGTCAACTGGCTCCCGAAGCCTTCTCGGACACGCTCTAGTACACGAACGAGCAAATCTTTAGGTAGTTTAGATGGGCCTCGTCTGGCTCTCCTGGCTAGTTCTTATCACAGCCAGATTTGCGCGTTCGTGTACTAGTAGTCACCATCCCACCCTCGCCCGTGGTCATATTGTGAACTGAATAGATACTGTGACAACAGGAGAAAGTATAGCCTGTGCTCTTCTTGTGATACAATCCGTCATAGCATTATCTTTCGTAGTAAGAAAGTATGAGCCGCAGTAAGCAAGATGATGATCCTTATATCCATCTTCAGTTGATAGACAACTTATACATCACTGAAGGTGCCACCATTCTGAGACAACAGGAAAATGATCTTCCTCCGCTTTTACGGAGTCTTCCCTCTGAGGAATACCTCATGTGTTGCCTATGTGTAATAAGACTCCCATAGCCGACCGAAGAATGTCTTCGTTGACGGTTGTAAAATAATACCTCTTAGCATACTTCTAGAGAATTTCCATGGGAAATAAAAGAAATTACAAGAACTCGTACTGAATAAGCTAATATAGCAGGCCTATTATAATAATTACCCTTGTTTGCTTATGCGCCTTTTGCGAATATTTCCAGTTTGATTTATTGACACATGAAGGGAAAATATGGTACATTTGGATAGTGATTATGCAATCTGAAGGTGAAACACATATAAATGCATCAGTTTATTTGTGTTGAAACCTAAGTGGCTGTATACTACAACCACTTCCATGTAAAAGTTTACTTGTGTGAGTATAGAAGTTTGCTATTAGTTAAGTAAGATCGAGTTACATTAGAGATCAAGCGGGGGGGTTTGATCGATTTCGAATTGCGTCTGTGTCATTCTGATTGCATGCTCAACAACAATTGAGAGCAGTCATCGTGATACTTCAGATGCTCTTACTGCTGTATTGACGAACCCTTTAAAGGCATCTTTGACGGGTACGGACAATTCCGGATCTGCGAGTTGCTTTCTCTTTCAAACTAGTTCCACACCTAAGTCAGGTTGTAACTGTCTATCCTCCTGAGATCGGAAACATATATGGTATTAGTTTCAAAGTAGTTTCACACCTAAGTTATGTTGTAACTTCCAGCTGTATATTAAGTTGTACGTAGAATCAGAGCTTGGCATCCTGAGCTGGCACTCGGTTTGCAATCAATAGCTGCTGCTTTTCGCACCGAAGAGAGCTGTTTACTGTCGTTCTATGCGGTCATTCGGAGTTTGAAGTTTAACAGGCTGATCAGGTTGGCCTCATCTGAGGCTTTACTGGATACGGCACATCCACACAAAACTTAACAGATTACCTGACCATTGGAGTTCGTTTTCATG